>Ga0255338_1000155_pt1 | contig 286515 bp, 255 predicted proteins | sample MeOH1_35cm_T4_19_FD_203715 | JGI IMG/M metagenome (GOLD analysis project Ga0255338, IMG submission 203715) | Sandy soil microbial communities from University of British Columbia, Vancouver, Canada - MeOH1_35cm_T4_195 | ecosystem: Engineered > Artificial ecosystem > Sand microcosm >...
CCATGGCCGATGGTACTCGCATCTAGCTGGGAGAGTAGGTAGCTGCCATATTTATTATAAGCCTTGTTCCGTTAATCCGGAATGAGGCTTTTTTGTTTTATACAACTCTCTAATAGCATTAACTTGCTGATTACTAATTTTTTACTGTATTTTGCAATTGTATCGATTTTTATAAAAGACCAATGGCCAACCCAATAAGATCCTTTTTTAATAAAATCCTTACACTGGGAATAAACAGCGAGATGCACTTTGTAGAAATACAGAAGAGCTATATGTTCAATCTGTTTCTCGTAATAGCCGCCCCGCTTGTTTTCTTCGTTTTCCTCTTCAACCTGTATAATCAGCAATACATACTGGCATCGGTAAGCTTTTTGCAGTTTTCCATTTTTTGTTTTGGATTCTGGATTTCTTATACGCAGAAATACCTGTATCTGCGTTCTGCAATGCTGATAACGCTGGCTTTTATTGGCCTGCTTGCCGCTTATTTCTTTAGATCCGGTAATGAATACCGGATGCTGATCATGGTCATAGCCGCAGTGGTACTCTTCGATAAACTATGGCAATACCTGCTATTTGCCGTATTGGTGGCTTTAGTATTTGCATTCATCCGCCTGAATGATATGGCGCTTTCCACCATGTCTACAACAGACATAGTGATGCAAATGATCAAAATACTATTGCCTATGCTGATCTTTATTCTTTGCCTTTTTTATCTGAAGCATGGATACCTGAATTATCAGTTGAAACTGGAAAAAGCATTCCTGGAACTGGCTGCTGCCAAAGAACAAAAAGAAAGAATCCTCAACGCGGTAGCTCATGACCTAAGGAGCCCGATCAGCAGTATCTCGGGCATCACCAAGCTGATTTTAATGGATGATAATCTTACGGCAGAGCAGAGAGAATTACTGCAGCTGGCCGAGCATTCTTCTGCCAATACTATAGGGCTCATCAATGACCTGTTACAGACGAATCTGAAAGAGGTTCAATCTTACAAGTTTGTAGAAACTGATCTGAATGAAGTGCTGCATCAATCGGTTCGTTTGCTGGAGTTCAATGCCCATGATAAAAAAATACAGCTTCAAACAGAAATGCTCAATGAGCACCTGGTTGCGTTAATAGACCCGGATAAGATTGATCGTGTGGTCACCAACCTGGTGAATAATGCCATAAAATTCAGCAACCCCAATTCAGTCATTAATATCAGCCTGTCAAGAGAAAAAGATGAAGCGGTGATAGCCGTAAAAGACCATGGGATAGGAATACCCGAAGATAAAAAAGACAGGGTATTTGATACATTCACAGAAGCCAAAAGAAAGGGCACATCAGGCGAACAGAGCTTTGGCCTGGGACTGTCTATCTGTAAACAGATCATCGAAGTTCATAAGGGAAAAATCCTGGTAGAAAGCAAAGAAGGGCAGGGTAGTTCTTTTTTTGTTCGCCTGCCGCTTGTATAACCCTGACCTTTAGAGAACCATCTCCACGTGCTCAATACCGTCCTCCAAATAGACCTCACCGGTTTCCACAAAGCCAAAGGAAGCATAAAACTTTTTGAGGTATAACTGCGCACCGATCCGGATCGGACCTCTTCCAAAATATTTGTAGCATTGTTCTATTGCCATCGAAATCAATTCTCTTCCTGCACCGGTTCTTCTTGCAGCAGGGGAGCTTACCACCCTGCCGATACTCATTTCATTATAAGCCAGCCCCGGTGGCAGCAAACGGCAATAAGCAATTAACTGATCATCCTGCCAATACATCAGGTGATAACTTTCCTGGTCTTTGTTATCGGCATCCTGAAAAATGCATTGTTGTTCCACTACAAACACTTCGTTGCGAAGGCGGATAATACTATAGAGTTCATGGGGCGTTAACTCCTCAAAAGCTTTTATAACCCATTGAATGGCTGATGACATAGCTGCCGGTTTTATTTTTCAGAATACAAAATTAGCATTTAAAATAGAACAGGCCCTGCAAGGAATAATATGCCGGGCGGCAGATGACCATATTTTTGTAGTATTGCAACCTGCTACCATCCTTAACAAGAACTCCGGGTATTTATGAAAAAGATCGGCATCGGTGAAACTTATTTATGGAAGATCGTCTTCCTGCTTGCATTACTGGTGTATGCTGCCGGTTTGTTTGTGGAAGTGCTGGAACCGGATGCAGCCGTATATGCAGAAGTATCCCGTGAAATGTTTGTATCGGGCAGGTGGCTGGATATTTTCCTGATGGGGGCCGACTGGCTGGACAAACCCCACCTGCAATTCTGGGTTACAGCCTGGTCTTACAGCCTGTTTGGATTAAATATTGTCGCCTATAAATTACCGGCCGTACTGAGTGTTTTGCTGGCTGCCTGGTATACCTACCTGTTTGCAAAAAAACATTATTCAGAAAAACATGGTATTGTTGCTGCCCTGATCTTAATGACGGCTCAACATACCATCACCTCCAATATGGATGTCCGCGCAGAACCGTACATGACTTTATTCACCATTATGGCCCTGTATCATATTGCGGAGTACCTCAACGCTAAAAAAACAATGCAGTTGGTCTATTGCAGTGTGGCATTGGCAGCATTAATGATGACCAAGGGGCTGTTCACCATTATTCCCGTTGCCGCCGGCGTTGGTTGTACGTTGTTGTATCAAAAGCGATGGAAAGAGATCCTGCACTGGCAATGGTTATTAACTGCTGTACTCACCCTGGTTTTTATGTTCCCTACCTTGTACGGATACTATCAGCAGTTTGATTTGCATCCGGAGAAATGGGTGTTTGGCAGGCAGCATGTTTCGGGTATTCGTTTTTTCCTGATAGACAGCCAATGGGGCAGGTTTGCCAACAGCGGCCCCATCAAAGGCAGCGGCGACCCTTTCTTTTTTGTACATACCCTGTTATGGGCGTTTTTGCCATGGGCATGGCTGGCTTATTATGCATTGATTCAAAAAACAAAGGCGCTGTTTCAGCGAAATCATGCCACCGAAACCTATACTTATTTTGGGTTCCTGGTGATGTTCCTGATTTTTTCGGCTTCCAAATTTCAACTGGCGCATTACCTGAACCCGGTATTTCCTTTACTGGCGGTGATGGCTGCTGCGGCCCTCATGAATGCAACACAGAAAGCCCTTCGCGTGCTTACGGTGATGCAGGTAGTAACGATCGTATTATTGCTGATTGCCCTTGGCATGCTGATGCGTTTTTTCCAGGACAGCCTGTTGCATACAGATACCCTGCTGGTACTGATTGCCGGAATGCTGCTGGCGGCGGTTGTTTACTTTACTAAAAGCAAAGTGGTATTTGCCAAACTGATTTTTGTTCCGGTGCTGGTTACCTTAAGCATCAACTATTACCTGAACAGGGAGTTTTATCCAAGGCTTACCAACTACCAGTCAGAATCCGCTGTGGCAGATTATTACCTGCAACAGCAGTTGCCCGCAGACCGTATGGTTAGCCTGGATGTAACGTCGTTCAGTACCAGTTTCAAACTCAATACCGTAGTGCCTCCTTTGTGGGTAGATAAAGTAAAAGCAGATGAATTACAGGATAAATATGTATACACTACCCAGCATGGTTTGGAACTGATCGACTCATTGCAGATTCCCCGCAAACAGGTTCACCGGTTTGCCGACTTTCATATAACCATGCTTACAGGAGAATTCCTGAACAAAGCCACCAGGGATTCCACACTTACGCCAATGTACCTGGTGAAGACGGGGAAAATAATTCATTAAACGCCTGCCGATAAAAATCGCCCCAATCTTTCTTCAACCTGCAGGGTACTGATACCGGTGATGCAGGGCCGCTCCGTACAACTCGTTTTGCGGTGATTGGCAGCGCTAACGCAGGGGGAGCAGGCCAGTCCCAGGTAGAAAGGTTCTGCATTGCCTCCCAATGGCAGGTAAAGATGTGGTGTTTCAGGCCCAAACAGTACAAATACTTTCAGGTCAGTCACAGAAGCAAAATGCGCAGGGCCCGAATCGTTGGTGATCATGAATGTACTTACGCTGTAAAGCGGTACCAGTTCATTGAATGAAAATACACCGGCAGAATTCACACAGCGCTCTCCTCCGATGGTCATATCAATTACGTTCTGCACATAGCCGTGTTCTGCAGGGGAGCCCGTGAATACAATCAGGATATCCGGAAACTGCGCCAGCAGGTTTTGCGCAACGATGGCAAAGTTGGCCGGTAACCACCTGCGCTGTGGTAACAGGTCGGAAGCGTTTACATTAAACAAAACAACGCGTTCATTTTTCCAGGTAGGGTAGAGCCCGCTGATTTTTTCACGCACTTTGTCTTTGGATTCCTCACTCACTGCTGCCCTGGCCAGTTCCAGTTCTTTTTGTGGCACCAGGCTGGTAGGGTAGGGATTATTGTAGAAGCCCAGTGCACGATTGGTCAGTGAAATAAAATTTACGCCCATATGTACATGCGGGTTGTAGCGGACAGGCCGGTTGATGAGCCAGCCCCGGAACATTCCCTCATCATGAAAGCTGCTGTAGCCTACCCTGTCTTTGGCAAAACTGAAAAAACTGAGGATGGCGGTGAAGCGCGAAAATAATTCCAGGTCTATGCTGCAGGTAATCTGCTTTTGCCTGCACCAGATGATAAAACGGATCAGGTCGCCGGTCAGGTGTAACAGGCTGTCGGGACGCATGGTAAATATATTTTCAGCAGGCACTGTTTTTAAAATCTCCAGGCTTTTTACATTGTCCCTGAAAATAACAAAGAACAATTCAGCATTGCCTTCTGCTTTGAGCTTGCGCATGGAAGGATCGGCAATGATGGCGCTCCCCATTTCGGATAACTCAATGAACAGGGTACGCTCAACGGAAGGCCTGCCGGATTTACCGCGGAACAGATCGGTGATGACGGATACTATACTCAATATGGAACACAATGGAACACCTGCCCATTTGTCTATTTTCCGCATAGTATCAACTTTCATGTAACTGTTTTTATAGTAAAATAAAAGCGAAGGTATGAATTAACTACCTCCGTTAGTATCCATATTTGTTCTTCCATCTTTCCTTTAGAAACTTACGGATCTCATTTTCGCGGGCATTGTTTCCGGGAACATAGAACGGGGTGTTCTTCAACTGATCCGGCAGGTATTCCTGGTCAATAAAATTACCCTCCCCCAAATGAGAATACTGGTAGTTTTTACCATAATCCATGCTCTTCATAAGTTTGGTAGGAGCGTTGCGAAGGTGAAGAGGAACCGGTAAGTCTCCATGCTGCTGCACCGCCTGCTGCGCCTTTGCAATCGCTTCATAAGCAGCATTGCTTTTGGCAGAAGATGCCAGGTAGGTAGCGCACTGCGAAAGAATAATCCTGCTTTCGGGATAACCGATTTTGCTGACCGCATCAAAAGTGGAATTGGCCAGCAGTAATGCATTTGGATTGGCATTGCCAATGTCTTCACTGGCAAATATCAGCATCCTTCTTGCAATGAATTTTACATCTTCACCACCTTCGATCATTCTGGCCAGCCAGTATACAGCGCCGTTGGGATCGCTTCCGCGCATGCTCTTGATAAATGCAGACACCACATCGTAATGTTGTTCTCCGCTCTTATCGTATAATGCAATTTTTTGCTGCGCCACTTTCATCACCAGTTCGTCGGTGATAACGGTTTGTCCTGTTTGCACCACCAGATCCAGCAGGTTCAGCAATTTTCTTCCGTCGCCTCCGCTGATATTGATCAGGGCTTCGGTTTCTTTCAGTGTAATATCTTTTGCCTTCAGGACCTCGTCTTTCCGGATTGCATCGTTCAGTAAACGGATCAGTTGCTCTTTTTCCAATGCCTTCAACACATATACCTGGCACCTGCTCAGCAAGGCGCTGTTAACTTCAAAAGAGGGGTTCTCGGTAGTAGCGCCAATAAGGCGTATAATGCCTTTTTCCACTGCGCCAAGCAAAGCATCCTGCTGGCTCTTGTTGAAACGGTGGATCTCGTCTATGAACAGTACGGCGCCTGAAAGGGACCTGGCCTGTTCTATCACCTCCCGCACTTCTTTTACACCGCTGCTGATGGCGCTGAGCTGAAAATAAGGAACGTTTAAAGTTTGTGTAATAACATTGGCCAGCGTGGTCTTGCCCACACCCGGAGGCCCCCACAGAATCATGGAAGGAACCTGTCCCTGTTCAATGGCATTACGCAGAATACTTCCCTTTCCGGTAATATGCTCCTGACCCACCACTTCATCGAGTGTGGTGGGTCTCATTCTTTCTGCTAAAGGAGTATTGTTCATCTTTTATTTTTTGTTACTCAATAAAACGAGTAAATCCGGCCAGCAAGGTAGTGCCCAAACCCAATACAGCAATCAGGGTAAAGGACCATTGCAGCCCAAATGCTTCTGCAATAAAACCAATCAACGGCGGACCCAGCAGGAAACCCAGGAAACCGATGGTGGATACTGCAGCGAGGGCAACTCCGGCAGACATGGTCTTCTGTTTTCCGGCCTGGCCGTACACCAGTGGTACCACAGAAGACACACCCATACCAACCAGCAGGAACCCGGTGGTTGCCATAACAATATTCGGAAAAAATACGGCAAGCAGCAATCCTGCGCAGATCACAATACCGCTGAACTCCAACATTTTTTGGTTACCCAGCTTAATCACCAGCCGGTCACCGATGAAACGACCACCTGCCATGGTACTCATAAATGCGGCATAACCCAGGGTAGTCATTTCTTTGGGGGCCTGTACCACTTTCTGAAAATATACACCGCTCCAGTCGAACATGGTTCCCTCACAGGCCATACAGCTGAATGCAATTAATCCAAGTTTCAGTAAAAATGCATCCGGTTTGGCAAATAGCGGCTGATCGCTGCTGCGCGCATCTTCGGTTAATGTAAAACGCTGCATCAGCATACCCAGCAGTATCATGCAGCTGCTGATGAAACAGAAATGATAAAAGGGATCAATCTGTTTTGACACCATGAAGGCGCCAACAGCTGCCCCTGTAAAACCGGCAGCGCTCCATACGCCATGAAAGGAAGCCATAATGGATCTTCCGTAAAGTGTTTCCACACCAATGGCCTGCGTGTTCACCGAAATATTCATCAGGTTGCCAAACAACCCGAAACAGAACAACAGCGCCACCAGCTGCGGAACAGTAGCGCTGTAACCAATCAGGAACAGCACAAACGGGTATGCAATGGCCCCCAGCAGCATGGCTTTCTTACTGCCCCAGTGGGCCACCAGCCAGCCGGAAATGGGCAGGCTAACCATGGAGCCCACCGGTAAGGCAAACAGCAATCCACCCAGTGCGGCATCGCTCAGCCGCAGGCTGTTTTTGACATCGGGTATGCGGCTTGCCCAGCTGGCAAAGCAAATGCCTGCTATAAAAAAGAAACAGGCCACGGCCAAACGGTAGGTTTTGGGACTGAGTGCTTTTTGCGTCATGGAATACAGTTGTAGGTTCTGCCTGGCAAAAATACCTGAATCTGCCTACTTTCCGCTTTTAGGTTATATTTGCCGTCCAAATAGCAATCGTTTTATGTATCGTACGCATACCTGTGGAGAATTGAGTATCAACCAAGTAAATGAACCGGTAACACTGGCCGGCTGGGTTCAGACCATCAGAAAATTCGGAGCCATCACATTTGTGGATCTGAGAGACCGTTATGGCATTACCCAGCTCTTGTTTGGGGAAGACCTGAACGCCACTTTGGATGCCAATCCGCTGGGAAGAGAATATGTATTGCAGGTATCCGGAAAAGTGCAGGAGCGAAGCAATAAAAACGCCAATATCGCAACAGGTGATATTGAGATCATTGTAAACTCATTTAAGATCCTGAATAAATCTGCAGTACCCCCGTTCACCATTCAGGATGATACCGATGGCGGAGATGATCTGCGCATGAAATACCGTTTCCTCGATCTCCGTCGCAATGCAGTGAAGAAGAACCTGGAACTGCGTTATGCAGTAGGACGTTCCGCCAGGAATTATCTGCATGAAAATAATTTCATGGATATCGAAACCCCATTCCTGATCCGTTCCACTCCGGAAGGCGCCAGGGACTTTGTGGTTCCGTCCAGGATGAATGCAGGGCAGTTCTACGCATTGCCACAGTCTCCGCAAACATTCAAGCAGTTGCTGATGGTAAGCGGATACGACCGTTACTACCAGATTGTAAAATGTTTTCGTGATGAGGATCTGCGTGCAGACCGCCAGCCCGAGTTTACACAGATCGACTGTGAAATGTCTTTTGTAGAACAGGAAGATATCCTGAATATGTTCGAAGGATTGATCAAGCGCATATTCAAAGACGTAAAAAATATTGACTATACGGAGCAGGTAGAACGCATGACCTGGGAAGATGCCATGTGGCAGTATGGTAATGATAAACCCGATATCCGTTTTGGAATGAAGCTGGCTAATTTAAAGTCGGCATTCCTGACGGGAGGAAAGATTGCGGCTACCGGAGCATTGATTAATGGAGCAGGCTTTGGTGTATTTGACAATGCAGAAACCGTGTTGGCGATTGCTGCGCCGGGTTGTTCTGAGTATACCCGCAAACAAACAGATGAATTAACCGAGTGGGTCAAGCGCCCGCAGATCGGCATGCAGGGATTGGTGTACATCAAATGTAATGCAGACGGTACTTATAAGAGCAGTGTAGATAAATTCTATCCGGAAGAAAAGCTCAAAGCCATTGCAGATGCCGCCGGCGCCAAAGCAGGCGACCTTGTGCTGATACTGGCAGGAAGAGAAGAGCGCACCCGTAAGGCAACCAGCGAGCTTCGCCTCGAAATGGGCAAACGTTTGGGCATGCGTAAGGAAGACGAGTTTAAATTATTGTGGGTGATGGATTTCCCGTTGTTCGAATATGCAGAAGAAGAGAACCGCTGGGTAGCCCGTCACCATCCGTTCACTTCTCCCAAACCGGATCATATAAACGTAATGATCAACAATAACCCGGTCATTGAAAATGCAGAAAAATACCTGGAACATCCTTATTCCGAAATCAAGGCCAATGCATACGATATGGTATTGAACGGAAATGAAATAGGCGGAGGCTCTATCCGGATCTTCCAGCGCCCGTTGCAGGAAAAGATGTTTGCAGCGTTGGGTATGAGCGAAGAAGAAGCCCTGCATAAGTTCGGATTCCTGCTGGGGGCTTTTGAATACGGCGCCCCTCCGCATGGTGGTATTGCCTTCGGTTTCGACAGGCTTTGTTCTATTCTGGGCGGAAGTGAAAGTATCCGCGACTTCATTGCATTCCCTAAGAACAACAGCGGAAGGGATGTGATGCTGGATGCGCCTGCTTCCATTGATGCCAAACAATTTGATGAATTACAGATTAAACTGGATCTGAAATAAACTCACATGAACCAACTGACCGTTTTCAGAATACTCACGTTTATTCTTGTTCCCGTAGCAATACTTTTTGGCATACTGGATCTGTTCATGCTGCTGCTGGCGTTGTCTGCCAACCCGGCCATGCTGCTGATTGTTTTTGCCATGGCCTGCTTTGTGATCTATGTGTTTACATCCGTAAGGTTCCTGTTGCAGGGGATCGGGAATGAACGGCAACTGAACGCCTCTCTGAAAGACTGGATTAAAGTGAATGCCTATGGCACGCTGTTTATTTCGGTGATGTTCCTGATGAATTCCGCCGCAGCTTTCTTTATTAATGATGTGAATCTGCGGCAGATGCTGGGTGAAATGATTGAGCAGCAACCCGATGTTTCCGGCAAAATCTCCCTGGATTATTTTGTAAAGATCTTCAGGGTTATTTCCGGGATCATGTTCTTTGTGAGCCTGATGGCCATTGCGCATGTACTGATCAATTTTAAGCTGATCCGGCGCTATGAGCACCTTTTCGGGAAAGAATAGCCGGGTTACATCCGTTTTTTATTTTTTTTGCCGTTCAATCGCTACTTTTGCGGCAATCCTCCGGGAATATATATTAAAAATAACAAATATGGCAACTACATCAGATATCAGCCGCGGCATGATATTGAAACTGGATAACAACTTATACTCAGTAGTAGAGTTTGGCGAAAACAAAACCGCCAGGGCTGCAGCCAAGGTATGGGCTAAATTAAAGGGCGTAGACAATAAGCGTTCCATAGAAAAAACCTGGAACAGCGGTGAAACCATTTACCCTGTTCGTGTAGAAAAGAAAACCTTTCAGTTTCTCTACAAAGACGAAAGCGGTTACAACCTGATGAACAATGAAACTTTTGAGCAGATTGCACTGCCGGAAGAAATGATCGATGCACCACAGTTCCTGATGGACGGCTCCGAAGTATTTGTATTCATCAACACAGAAACCGAACAGCCGATCGGTGCGGAGCTTCCTGAAAAGATCGTAGTAAAAATCACCTATTGCGAACCGGGTCTGAGAGGGGATACCGCTACCCGCGCACTCAAAGCCGCTACCATCGAAAACGGCGCTACCGTTATGGTGCCTTTGTTTGTTGATCAGGGTGAAACTATCCGCGTTAACACCAAAACCGGTGATTACGTAGAAAGAGTAAAAGACTAATTATTGACGGAATAAATAAGGTATTTGACCTGGTGCACAAAACATCAGGTCAATTTTTTTTAAATAATCAAAAACAGGCCATTTTTACCAAAAAAAGGCTAATTTGCCCTCCAATTCGACCAAAACTAACTGATTTTACCCCTAAAATTGCCATTTATGGACTTAAAGCAAATCCACGAATTAATTAAAATCATCAACAAAAGTAACATTGGTGAAATCAGCATCGAGGATAAGGATGGTAAGGTAACCATCAAGCAAAAAGAAGAAGCCCCCATCACAGTAGCAGCACCGGCACACCAGGTTTATACTACTCAGGCAACTCCTCCTCCTGCCGTCACCCCTGCAGCCCAGGCCCCCGCCGCCCCTAAAGCCGATAACCTGATTACCATCAAGAGTCCTATGATCGGAACATTCTATCGCAGATCGGCTCCGGACAAACCGGTTCTGGCCGAAGTAGGTACCGAAATTGCTCCGGGCAAAGTGGTATGTATCATTGAAGCAATGAAACTCTTCAATGAAATTGAAAGTGAAATAAGCGGTACGATCGTGAAAGTACTGGTAGAAGACGCCAGCCCTGTTGAATACGATCAGCCTTTATTCCTGGTAGAACCTGCATAACCCTAAAACAGATCAATGTTCAAAAAAGTATTAGTTGCCAACAGAGGCGAAATAGCGCTGCGTGTCATCCGGACCTGCAGAGAAATGGGGATCAAAACGGTTGCAGTATATTCCACGGCCGACCGGGAAAGTTTGCACGTGAAATTTGCGGATGAAGCTGTTTGTATCGGAAAGCCCCAAAGCGCCGACTCCTATCTCAACATTGCCAATATCATGGCTGCTGCAGAGATTACCAATGCAGACGCCATCCATCCGGGCTACGGTTTTTTAGCAGAGAATGCCAAGTTCTCCCAAATTTGCGCCGATCACGGAATCAAATTCATCGGACCAACCCCCGATATGATCAATAAAATGGGGGATAAGATCACCGCAAAGGAAACTATGATCAAAGCCGGCGTACCGGTAGTACCTGGTGGTCAAGGTTTGCTTGAGAGCGTTGAGCAGACCATTACACTGGCCAAAGAAGTGGGATACCCTGTAATCCTCAAAGCCACAGCTGGCGGAGGCGGAAAGGGAATGCGCGTGGTTTGGGATGAAAGTGAAATTGAAAAAGCCTATACCACGGCCAAGATGGAAGCTGCGGCTTCTTTCAAGAACGATGGTATCTATATGGAGAAATTTGTGGAAGAACCACGCCATATAGAAATTCAGATAGCAGGAGACCAGTACGGCAATGTATGCCACTTAAGTGAACGGGATTGCTCCATTCAGCGCCGTCACCAGAAGCTGGTAGAAGAATCGCCTTCTCCGTTCATGACCCCGGATCTGCGTAAGCGGATGGGTGAAGCCGCCATCAAGGCAGCCTCCGCCATTAACTACGAAAGCGTGGGAACCATCGAGTTCCTGGTAGATAAGCACCGTAATTTCTATTTCATGGAAATGAACACCCGTATACAGGTTGAACACTGTGTAACGGAGGAAGTGGTTAGTTTTGACCTGATCAAGGAACAGATCAAGATAGCCATGGGTGAAAAAATTTCGGGTAAAAATTATGAACCCACCATGCATGCGATCGAATGCCGGATCAATGCAGAAGACCCGTACAACGATTTCAGACCATCTCCCGGGAAAATCACTACCCTGTTTACACCTGGCGGACACGGCGTTCGTGTAGACAGCCATGTGTATGCCGGATATGTAATTCCTCCTTATTATGATTCTATGATCGGTAAGCTGATCACTGTTGCACAAACAAGAGAAGAAGCCATCGATACCATGTACCGTGCATTAAGTGAGTATGTGATTGAGGGAATCAAAACAACGATCCCTTTTCACCTGCAACTGATGCAGAATGAGGATTTCAGAAAAGGAAACTTTACCACGAAGTTCCTCGAGAACTTTAAGATGAAATAATCATAACGGATTAATAAGCATAAAAAAACCTCATCAGTTATTGATGAGGTTTTTGTTTTTACAGATTTACCTGCCCCCGCCTCTTGGCCCTCCACCCGGACGCTGAGACATCAGTTCCATCACTTTTTTGGTGAGGTCTGCACCCAGTGTTTTCTCCAGTCTTTTCTGTCTTGCTTCACCGGCCTCTTTCATTTTTGCCTGTCTTTCTTCCGGAGTCATATCCCTCATGTTACCCATCAGGGAACGGTCGGAGAAAACAGCAACAACTGAATCTGCCTGAACATCGGTCAGGGCCAGTGGCTTCAGTCTTTCCTTCATCATCGCTGCTCTTTGTTCCGGGCTCATTTGCTGGCCACCTCCCGGTGGTTGTGCCATCAGGGAGCTCATAGAGCAACCGAGTACAAAAGCTAAACAAATAATTACTTTTTTCATAGTGCTATATTTTTAAATTTATACAAAGTAAACTATTGATTTTTCTTCGTCACAGAACAGGAATTCGGTGGATGGTAAGCCCCAATCGGCCGCAAATGCGCATATTAAGGCCTTTTTAACAATCGGAAATAAAAAGCCCTGCTCTTGATCGGAGCAGGGCCATGTGTTGAGTTGTTAAGCAGGTATTATCTTAAGAACAACAGTTCTCTGTATTTAGGTAATGTCCAGAACTCGTCGTCTACCAGGTGTTCAAGTTTGTCTACATGATAGCGGATCTCATCGAAGAAAGCAGACTTAACCTGGCTTTCGTACGCAATCGCTTTGGTGCGACTGTTTTCGATGTTGTTGACAATCTTACGTGCTTCTACCATCTCGTGCACTTTGGTGTGAATGATCTGAATATGATTGCTGATTTCTGTCAGAATGGTCAGCTGGCTCTTGTAAGCAGATTCCGGTATGCCGGCAGACTTTAATCCGTTGATATTTTTCAGCAGTTCATTCTGGTATTTAATGGCTGCAGGAAGAATATGATTAATGGCCAGATCGCCCATGATCCTGGCTTCGATCTGTACTTTCTTAATGTATTTTTCCAGTTCAATTTCATGCCTGGCTTCCAGCTCTGAATGGGTGTATACGCCGTTGGAGGCAAACAGGGTTTTTGATTTTTCTGTCAGCATTGCGTCTAAGGCAACGGGTGTTGTTTTCATGTTAGGGAGTCCTCTGCGTTCAGCTTCATGATGCCATTCTTCGCTGTACCCATCTCCTTCAAACAAAACTTTCTTGCTTTCAACAATGTATTTCTGAATTACGTGCATGATGGCAATTTCTTTTTTATCGCCTTTTTCAATCATTACATCTACATCTGTTTTGAATTTCTTCAGGGTATCTGCCACCATGGTATTAAGTACTGTCATGGAAATACCGCAGTTGGCAGAAGAGCCCACTGCACGGAATTCAAACTTATTACCGGTAAAGGCGAAAGGAGAGGTTCTGTTACGGTCGGTATTGTCCAGCATCAGTTCGGGGATGCTGCGGTGCAGGTCCAGTTTCAGGATGGCTTCGTCCTGTTCATCAAATTTGGTGCCTACCCTCAACTCTACATCAGCAAGTACCTTGCTCAGGTATTGGCCAATGAAAACGGAAATGATGGCAGGAGGCGCTTCGTTGGCGCCCAAACGGAAATCGTTGGGGGCGGAAGCGATGGCAGCACGCATGACGTCTGCATAGTCATGAACTGCTTTGATGGTATTCACAAAGAAGGTCAGGAACATCAGGTTGGTCTTTGGCGTTTTACCGGGAGCCAGCAGGTTAACGCCGGTATCGGTAGACATACTCCAGTTGTTATGCTTACCACTACCGTTGATGCCGGCAAACGGTTTTTCGTGCAGCAGTACAACCAGCTTGTGGCGCTTGGCAACACGGCTCATCACATCCATTAATAAGGTATTGTGATCAACTGCAATGTTCACTTCTTCAAAGATTGGTGCACATTCAAATTGTGCAGGAGCCACTTCGTTGTGGCGGGTGCGCAATGGAATACCCAGCTTGTACGCTTCCTGCTCATAGTCGCGCATGAAAGCATACACTCTTTCGGGGATAGAACCAAAGTAATGGTCTTCCAGCTGCTGACCTTTAGCGGGGGCTGCACCAAATACAGTTCTGCCGCACTGAACCAGGTCGGGTCGTGCATTAGCCAGGGATTCGTCAATTACAAAGTACTCCTGTTCCCAACCCAGTGTTACGGTTACCTTGGAAACATTTTTATCAAAATAATTACAAACATCCACTGCAGCCTTATTCAGGGCTTCCACAGATTTCAGCAACGGCGCTTTATAGTCGAGGGATTCACCTGTATAGGCAACGAAAATAGTAGGGATACACAAGGTTTTTCCATCTCCGGTTTCGATGATAAAGGCGGGAGAGGAGGGATCCCATGCTGTGTAACCGCGAGCCTCAAAAGTAGCCCGCAATCCACCGCTTGGGAAGGAAGAAGCATCCGGTTCCTGCTGAATCAATGCAGCAGCATCAAATTCTTCAATGGCGGTACCATCGCTTTTTAAGGTAAAGAATGAATCGTGTTTTTCAGCAGTTGTTCCGGTCAATGGCTGGAACCAGTGTGTAAAGTGAGTAACTCCTTTACTTTCTGCCCAGGCCCTGATACCATTGGCAATCTGACTGGCTACGCTGCGATCAATTTTCTTACCTCCGCGGATACTGGTAACCAGGCTTTTGTATGCTTCATCAGATAAAAATTCACGTGCAGTTTTTAGTGTAAATACACTTTCGCCAAAAATCCCGGTGATTTTGGTGCTGGGTTTGGACACTACTGCATCAGTTTCTTTCGATATGTTGCTGATAGCATTAAATCTTAAAGACATAAATTTTTAATTTTTTCAGGCCCAAAATAACACATTTTGGACTTAAGTTTTGCTTAAAAGTGCATAAAAGGACTTTTTTGTGCAAAAAAATAGGTAAAAAAATTGTATATGATTTTATATAATTTGTTTATGGGGCCTTCGAAACAAAAAGCAGGAATAAGAAGCCTGATGACAAGTGGGCAAAATTCTTTTTTGGAGAACCGGGACTTCATGTCGGCGTAAAGTTTTAACCAACGCTATTATTGATAGCATATATCCTTTCAGCGAGATAGCGGCTGCACATAATCATTTATTTATTACCTTAAGTGAACGAGTCGAAGGTCCGCTCCTTTCTAAATTGCCATTTTGATCTCAAAATTTCAAAAAAGTTGTTTCAAAAAATGCGAATATATACTGTTGTTTTTAAAGACAAAGCTGATACGCAAAAAGCAGGAGTACCTCACAAAAATCTATAATGAAAATGAGAAAAATATTGCTTTTTCTATTGACTGTTGCTCAGGTAATATGCTTTGGCCAGGGAAAAATTTTGCCCGGAGATGCATCCATTAACACATCACTCTTAAAACCCGGCGCGTATTCAATGGCATACACCGTTAACTACAACGGAAAATGGGTAGAGATTGGCACATATCAAACAGAAGTGGAAGTGGATAATAAATATCTGAAAGTTAACACCTCTCTTTCATTTATAAACGCTAGCGCTAAATGGACAGATAATTTTGTGGCAGATGCCAGTAATTTTAAACCGGTGAGCAGTTACTCAGATAGGGACGAAAGAACATTATCACTGTTCTTCAACAGCAATATTTCCGGTGAGTACATTGAAAAAAAATCTCAAAAAAAGAAATCCATCAAACAGACGCTTAAAGATGATTGCTTTGATGTGTCCGTTTATCCTTATATCCTGCAGTTACTTCCTTTGGATGTAGGGTACAGAGCAACGATCCCTGTATTTGATTATGAAGCGAAGGATAATACCAAAACGTATAATGTCTTCATTAAAGAAGTGAAAACCGGCATCTACTTATCCGACCTCACTGGAAATCATATAGTTTGGAAAGTTGATGTGCTGGAAGAAAACACCGGTCACAGGTTCGAGTATTATATTGATAAGTCCACACGCAGGGTTTGGAAAATAAGCATTGTTTCTGCTAAGGGAGATAAAATTGTAATGAACGATAAAGAGACAGATTTCAACCCTTTCAAAAATAAGTTCGATAAGGAAGCAACGCTGACAATGATTAACGATGGAAATTCGGTAATTAAAGGAGTGGCGTTTGCCCGGGATAACGAAAATGAAGGGACATTGAAAGGGTTGGCTGTGTTAAACATCAATAAAAAGCAATATGCTTTTAAAGGAACCAATATTGTTTTAATTCCCTATACCTCTTATTACAAAGAGTGGATAGCAATGAATGAGAAGCAAAGAAAAATTAAAAATGCCAAGCCGGTCCCACTGCCTAAAGATGCCTACGACTGTTTCAAAACAACCACTGTTTATGATGACAACGGCAACTTTGAATTTGCCAATTTAAAGCCCGGAGAATATTTACTGGTTACAGCATTTGGCTACACCCATACCTCCCGTCAAACAGAAGAAACGGGCCGGGCCGCAGTGATCGTAAACGGAACATATCAGGGCGATCATGTATATACCAGCGTATTTGTATATTCTTCTAATGCCACAGCAAATATCCAAAAAGTAGTATCAATAAAGAAAGACGGAGACAAGGTGGAAGTTAAGCTGAAGAAAACCTTTTGAATGCTAAAACGATCAGATCTATGAAGTTATATTACTCTCCCCTGTTGGCAGTGTTTTCGAACTATGTTTTTTCGTAAAGCATGCTGGCCCAATCTCTCAAACGAGTGGAGGCCATTCAGATTGATGGGCGCACTTTTGCTGTATACGAAGGGCAAATTGCTGTGCGGAAAATTATACCGCTCCTGGTTCAAGACGCTTGCAATTGCCCATATTTGTGGTGAAATCTTTAAGCCAAAAACCTATGGAGCCGGTATTTTGGTTTGTGTTGGTTATAGGGGCATAGATGGTTCAACCGTTCTTTCTTCAAAAACTTACAAAGGCGTTTAAAGGCAAAAGCTATCGGCACCCTGCTGTTATAAAAAGTACATTAATACCCCCGGAAAACCGGGGGCATTTTGCATATCAATCAATTATTTCTGATCGGTTAGTTCTTTCCTAAAACGATCCTTGTTGTCTTATAATTTACATTGTTGCCATTCAGGCTGATGATATACAGTTTCTGGCCACTGTTGTTTTTCAGTTCTACCGGGATGCTGTTCTCTCCTTTGGTTGCATTCACTGTTTTGGTCATGACCAGTTTGCCGGTAGCCGCTTCGGTGATATTCAGGGTAAGCGTATAGTCTTTGTCGGCTTTAAACTTACAATAGAATAACCCGGTGGAAGGATTCGGATAAGGTGTTACATCCCTTGCCAGCAGGGTTCTCAGGTAGGCAATATCTTCTTTACTAAAGGAAACATTGCTCAAAGAAAGCTCCACCGCTGTGTTTTTTCCGGGAGAAGCAGCACTCATGGCCACTACAATGGAAGTGATATCTGAAGGATCAACATCGCTATTGATGCCTGTAGATTTAAAATCGCTCAGCGCCAGCGCATAGTTCTGCGGAGTTGAACTTACCGGAAGCTGCAACGTATACTGATTCTTCCATTCTGCAACGGATTCTTTTACCAGTGTAATGGTAATGGTTGAATTGCCCGAAGCCGTAAATTTCAATGATTTGTAAGCGCTTAAATCCTGCGGGGCGCCACCGCCTCTTAACAGTTTGTATATGGTAATATAATCCGGAGTGCTGCCGCTTACGGTTGCGTTCCTGAATACAGGGAATGCATCCTGCGGAAGCGGTTCCCTGCTATTGGTTACCGCAAATTGCTTAATACTGGTGGTAGCTGTATTGTAGTTCACTCCCCAGGCGCCATCTGCCATAAACACTTCGTCCTGGATCATGCCGTTGATATAGAGGCTGATGGTAGATTCAAACAGGTCGCCGCTTGGAATACTTACTGTGCTGGTGCCATTGGGCGTAAGGGTGATCGGTACGGTACGTGTTACGGTGCCGGTGGTTTGTTCGTTGGCCCTGTCTTTGATTTCAAAATAGCCGTTGGTAGCGCTCAGCGTATTGTTGATGGTTAAGCTGAGATTCTCATCTGCACGTTTACCGCTGGTGATATATGTTTTTGGTAAACCAACATTGCTCCTGATCTCCTGAACCGGCATACCTGCCTGCAGGCGGGAGATGATATCGCCTGCCATTTCCAGTACCAGGCTTGGAGATCCTCCCCATAACTGGATATTATACATCACTTCATCGATGGTGTAATCTCTGTTCAGCCAGTTAGACTGTATGGTGTAACTGTTTCTGCCGTTCTTTGCGCCAATAATGAAACTCATGGCATATTCAATATCACCGTTGTTGTTCTTCAGGTTGTATTGAACCATATTTACCCCCTTCACCTGTGTTTGCTGCATGGCCGTTAATTCATACCCTTTTAAACGGTCGCAAATGGCCTTGGTGTGATCATATACTTCACCTGCAGTCTGTGTACCAAATGCAACGGCTTTAGAAATGTTTTCCTTCACAAAGTCGATGGAGAGAATATCTTTTGCATTGGTGATCGAAATGATGTCTTTTGGTGTGCTGATATAAGACTTGTAAGAATTATTACTCAGTTTATTGGGCAGGATATCCGCCAGCTTCAGCTGTGTACCCACATTATTGATGCGGGCAGTGGAAGCTTTTTCCGCTCTTGCCAGTTTGTTGTAATCAATCGCTCCCTGTTCATTGTTCAGCGCTCTGTTGATCACGCGCATGGCAATCGCATCGCCGAGGCTCTTGCTTTCCACACCGCCACCGCCACCACCGCCTACAGGGCCGGAGGTAACAAATCCAAAGTCGTAACTGTGGTTATTGCTTCCTGCTACACTGGTGGTAACCGCAATTTCAGCATCATCTGCATTCAGTAATCCGTCGCTGTCGCGCTCATCTGCATTGGCATCTACTCCGCCATTGTTGGCTACGGTTAAATCAAAACCTGTTAATGGGGTTTGTACATTGGCGCCTTTTGCATTAGGTATACGGATAATATAATCTGAATTTGGCTGAAGCTGTATTAAACCATATTTGGCTGAAGCAGTTGGGGTTCTGTTGGCATCGCTTGAGAAATAATAATTTCCTTCAACGTCGGTAACTGCAGTGGCTACCACAATACCTCCCTGAACCAGTTGAACGCTAACACCGGAGATAGGCGCTTCATCTGCATCCTGTTTGCCATCGCCATTGGTGTCGAACCAAACGCGGTTACCGATTTCAATCGGCGCAGGAGCGGAGATGATTTCCAGGTCGCCGAGGCCATTGGCTTTACCAAAGAGGCTTACATCATTACCCATGTAGAGGGCTTTACCGTTTTGAGCAATTCCATTTGTATTGGAATAATATCTTACGCCACCGGTGTACCAGTTGTCAATCGGGTCAAATGCCGTAGCAATCAATTCCTTTCCGGGAAAAAGAGCCAGGCTGCCTGTGCTGGTTTCTTCGTGAGATACATTGGCATTGGCGCCATTGGCTGTATTGCCGATACCCATCGGATCACTTACACCGCCGTTCTGATACCGGTCGGTGTAATAGAATTCACCGCCGCCGGGTCCTTCGTTATTGCCTGCACCGGAAGTGGTATGAGCGCCTGATGTACCATTGCTCTCCAGGGTAAAAGTAGTGTAGGAGCCATTGTTAGCGGCCTTGAGAATATCACCGGCGGCATTTCCTGTATAGAGGGTTGCACCGGAAGGGCTGAGATTTTTATTGCCGGTCTGATGGCCTGTTCTGTCGGAGATTCCTATAATCATGGAACCGTCGGCAGGATCAAACTCAATTGTAGTGAACATGGGTTGCGGATAGATGGCCGTACCTGCATTGCCGGTAACTGTTAATTCCGTAAAGTTCCTGGCCCAGGGATGCCATGAACCCTGGCATAAGGTAGCTGCTGCAATGGTTCCGTTCGGATCTATGTAGTTGGTGTTCTTATTCACGCCAAAGCCGGTGTTCATATTGGCTTTACGCTGATAAGTAAGCGGCACATCCAGCACGGCGCTGAATGTTTCCGTACCAGGGGCAACGGTTGCATCTACTTTCAGTACTACTGCTTTTAATTCGGATCTGTCTACGGAAGAATTATCTGGCTTTACGCCATCCAGTACTCCGCCTACATAAATAGCGCCTCTGTAGAATTTAACTGCAAAGGGCCTGAATGTACTGTTACCTTCTGCAACAGGAAATGCATTGTAGGAAACAATCTGGGAAGCCTGTGTAGGAGCAGTTCCGTTTGCACCTATTTCCACGCGCCATAATTTTCTGTCGTGGAGGTTAATCAGGTATAAATATTTTCCGTCATCGGAAATGGCCATACCTCCGATACCTTTCTTACCCACTTCGGTAAATACATTGCCGAGGGTCATGTTATCAGCGTTGGCCTGGGTTTTATCGTTATTGCCCGGGCTGAAACTTCTGCCTGGTAATGAACCCGCATCAAATGCAGGATTTACGGCATTCAGGTCAACGAAATTACCGGTATTGCTTTTGTTGGTTACGGCCCTTGCACCGGTGGTCACATAAATACCATTGATGCCCAGTGGTCCGAGCGATACGTGCCTTTTTACAAATGCTGCATAGAAAAGCTTGTCTGCTTTTCTGTGATAGGCAGTGGCCCATACTGCACCTGTCTGTCCCATATCACTGATAACACTTGCGGTTCCCACTGCGTCATAGTTGAAGGCGTACGTATTGTCTGCATTTTTTGCATCCCACCAGTTACCCGTGCTCACCTGGTTGTTTCCATTGGCATAAGAAGGAAGAATGATCCTTGCATTGGCGTTGTCTATATAATCGCCGGGATAGTTAATGGCAAAATTTGCTGCAGCAGCAGGAGCAGTGGCAAACTGTACGCTGGTTCCGTTTCCGGTACCAAATGGAGAAGGAAAATCTGCAGACTGCCATCCGGAAAATTCCAGTCTTACTTTTGTTGCAGCCGGAATCTCCAATGCAGTAAATGCATAAGCGCCATCGGCAGCAGAGCTGGTAGTAGCAAGCAATATGCCCGCAGCATTGTATGCCTTAACGGTAACGCCAGCCGTACCAGGCTCATTGAAAGCGGCGCTGTTGTCCTTAGCACCATTGGCATTAAAGTCTCTAAAAACAACACCGCCTACCTGCGCATCCAATTGCTGTGGGGCAAAAGCAATCAGCGTAGCAAATAAGAAGAAAATTCCTCTCTGAATATTGCCTTGTTTGGAAGTTGCGTAAAGTTGGTTCATACACGTATGGTTGAATATATTTGGTTAGTTTTACTCACAAGAATCCATTTTTGAGAAAACCCCTTATTTCTAACGGTTTTCGCCATGATAAAAGTATAAAATAATTGTGTAAACTGTATATTAATGTTTGCTGAAAGCCCTATAAATCATCACATATACAAACTGGTTTGTATGCTTATTCTCATTTTGGGAAAAAATGTACAGGCGCAGCGAGAAATAAAACCGTGCCAGCAGGAACCGGCCTTTATCCGGACCCTAGGATACGATCCTTTGTGGACGGCCCTAAGCACTTCCGAGAAGAAAACAGTGGGGATTGTACTGGTTCAGTTTGAGCAGCAGGCCGGACAAACAGCCCCAACTTCACAAACGCCGCAGCGATCGGTTTACCAGCATCCATCCTGGCAATCGGCGGGTTATATGTCTTCCATTACTTTTGATAAAGACGGCAATGCATACAGCATCCCCACACCATTGATCTCCATGCTGTACAACCCCAAAGAGAAACTGAATACCATTTACCGGATCGATGCTTATACCGGGGTAATGAAAGAATGGTTCAGCCTTCCTTATGCAGCAAAACCTTCTTCGGGCAATCCTTACGGCCTGCTGGGCATTACCTACGATTGCACGGCCGGCCTGTTGCTGGCGGCAACGGTTTCGGGCTCAGACCGGTACAGCGAAAAGGGATTGATCTATTCCATTCATACCGCTACCCGAAAAATTGCGGATACTTTAAAAGCCAAAGATGCCATGGCGCTTACCGTGGCGTATGATGAAAAAGATCAGAAGCGATTGTATTTCGGAAGAACAAGGACCGGTGAAATTTATTCATTGCCCCTTACTGCCGAAGGAAAATTTATCCACAAACAAATGCGGAAAGAACTTTCGCTCGAAGGGTATGGACCAAGGGGAGATGATAAAGCCAGGAAGATTAAATTTGCAGGCGGAACCATGATGGTCAGCGGAGTGGCTTTCAATTACAATCTGCAGGCCTCCAGTGAAAAGCCGGAAACGAACTATTCTTTCCGGTGGAATAACCAGCAAAAGAAATGGGAATTGTACGATCTGAATTAGAAGTATGAAAAAAAGAATCGTTGGCGGTGTACTGTTGTTGCTTTTTGCAGGCATGGGCCCGGGACTGACAGCGCTGTTTTCCGGAACGGCCGATTCCGCAGGTACCGACAGGATAACATTGGGTCGCTACCTCTTTTATGATACCAGGATGTCGTATAATCTTACCAAATCCTGTAGCTCCTGCCATGACCCGCAGTTTGCTTTTTCCGATGGTTACCGCACTTCTTCCGGAGCAGACGGCTACAATGTAAAACGCAATGCCCCTTCGCTGATCAATGCCCGATACGAACAGGCGTTTACCTGGGCAGATAGCAGTATCCGCAGTTTTGAACAGCAAATGAATTTTCCTTTGTATAACGAACACCCGCGCGAACTGGGCTGGAAGGGGCATGAATCCGAGATCCTGCACCGGATCGGGGAACTGCCTTTGTACCGGCAGTTGTTTCAAAAAGCATTTCCCGGAGAACCTGCGCCGGTAAACAGGGGCAATATTATCCGGGCCATCACTGCTTTTGAAGAACAACTGGTTTCTTTCGATGCGCCTTACGACCGGTATCTCCGCGGAAACAGGCAGGCCCTCTCTGCAGAAGCTGTTCGCGGGATGGAGCTTTTTAATTCGGCCGAACTCGCGTGCAGCAGTTGCCATGCACTGCAATCCACCGGCAAACCTGCCGCGTACTACAATACCGGGTTGTACAATCTGGACGAAGAAGGCGCGTATCCGGAAGAAGACCAGGGGCTGTATGACATTACCAAAAACAAGGCAGACAAGGGTAAATTTCGTGTACCTTCCCTTCGTAATGTGCTGCTGACAGCGCCCTATACCCACAACGGCTCCGTTGCATCCATCCATGAAATGCTCAGCATTTATCAGCGGGGGGGAAGGCGGATTTCTTCCGGAGAATGGAGTGGCGATGGTTATGCCAATGTAAATAAAAACCCGTTGATCAAAGGATTTCGTTTGCCGGAAGCAGACAGGCAGGCCCTACTTGCATTTTTATCCGCGTTAACCGACAGCGGTTTTTTGAAAAAGAACTCCATCATGAACCCATTTAATCAATAGTATGCAGGCAGGTTTACCTTATTGGTTTTGTTTCGTTCTTGCGGTAGCCATAAGCGGCACCGCGACTGCGCAAAAAAAAACGACTTCCCCTAAAAAGAAAACGAACAACAGTGTATACCTGGGCGAATACAAGCCCGGCATACTGGAACCTGTCCGGCAAGACAGTTCCGCTTATATACAGGAAAGGAAAAGGCAGGTTGATTCGATCCTGAAAGAAAAGATTCCGGTAAAATTCTACACAGACCGGAATGATGAAAAAACCATGCTGGCGCAACAGCTAGCATTGGCCGACAGTTTGTTTACCAAATATGTTTGGGAGAAAAATACCCGTAAGCCCCTGTGGAACGAAATCTTTGGCGTGTATCCTGCAAGGCCGGGCGATCTGCGGAAAGGAATGAAGTTTTTGCCGGGCACCATGATGCGGGTGGAGATGTACAATTATGCGCTGAACCTGACTACCATCGGGCTGGTGGATGTTTTTACACACCGCTTGCTGAGCGTGGATCATTTTCCTCAGACCCAACCCGATATCCCGGCCCGCTTAAAGCGGCTGGCCGTGCAGATTGCCGCAAATGCGCCTGAAGTGGAAAAGGCCCTGGGTTTTAAGCCCTCACTGGAAATGCCGGTGATGGCCAATACCAAAACCGCACTCAACAGAACCAAATGCGAGCGGTCGAGGCATCTTTGTGTGGCGCCCACTTTTGTGAAAGGGAACCGGGCGCTCTGGGCCATTGTGGATCTGACCGATCATAAACTGGTGGGGCTCCGGTGGACCAATGTTGGCAAAGATGCAGACCAGGTGGTGGTAACCGAAAGAAAAATTCAGAATGAAAATATCGCAGATTGTTATTGTGAACAGGTAAACACCGTGCAGAAAAGCAACTGGAAGTTAGACTATGTGCTGACTGCATCAGATGGATTGATGGTGAGCAATGTGAGTTATCAATCCACCCCGGTGTTGAACAGCGCTAAACTGGTAGACTGGCATGTGAGCTATTCGGGAACAGAGGGCTTTGGTTACAGTGATGCAGTGGGCTGTCCGATCTTCAGCCAGTCTGCGGTAGTGGCAACCGATCCTCCCAAAATCGCAGAAATAGTGGAAGGCGACAGTACGGTGGGCTTTATGCTGGAGCAGAAATTTTTCAGCGAGTTATGGCCGGTAGCCTGCAATTACAGTTACTCGCAGCGTTTTTTCTTTTACAACAACGGAAGGTTCAGGGTGGTATGTGCAAGTCTTGGAAGGGGTTGCGGCAACAACGGAATATATCGTCCTGTATTCCGGATTTCATTTGCGGGTAACCGGCAATCTTTTTATGAATGGGGCAATGAAAAATGGGACCAGTGGAAAAAAGAACAATGGCAATTGCAGCAACCTGCTACGGCGTATACAAATGAAGGATACCAGTACAAGCTGGAAACCGGCACGGATAAAGGATATTATATTGAACCGGGAAGAGGACAGTTTAAAGACAGCGGAAGAGGCGACAATGCTTACCTGTATGTCACCAAAAATCACCTCAACAAAGATGAGGGCGAAGCAGACCTGGTTACAATCGGGCCCTGCTGCAATAATGATTATCAACAGGGACCGGAGAAATTCATCGAACCTTCTCCTGAAAATATTGCCAATACAGACCTTGTATTGTGGTATGTGCCACAGATGCGCAATGATGATACCCCGGGGTCTAAGTACTGTTGGGCGGAAACTTATTATGAAAAGGGCGTGTATAAAGTAAGAACATATCCCTGCTTTGCCGGGCCTATGTTTGTTCCTTATGATAAATAACGTATCTTAACGACCGAACTTATGAGCCAACAGATAAACTTAATGATTGCGGATGACCATCCTCTTTTTGTAGAAGGGTTGAAAATGATCTTGAGCAGCGAATCCCAATTCGCCATCAACGGAATAGCCAACGACGGCAAGCAATTGCTCTACCTGTTAACGCAGCAGCCGCAGACCAGCCTGATCTTACTGGATGTGAATATGCCCCACCTCAACGGACTGGATACCATCAAATACATCAAGCAATCTTTTGGTTCGGTGAAAGTGCTGATGCTTTCTGCCTACAGCGATCATAAGCTGGTGGAAGAAGCCCGCGTGGCCGGTGCAGACGGCTATATCCTGAAGAACTCCAGCCGGGAAGCGCTGATCGGCGCCATTAAAAGGGTGTGCGACGGGCAGCAGGTTTTTGAAGTGGAACCGGCCAACGACCAGGAGGAATTGTTCCGGAAAATGGATGTTTTTCTCCGCAAATACGATCTCACCAAAAGAGAAAAAGAGATTCTGTACTACCTCAAACAAACCCTGACCAATCAGCAGATAGCCGAAAAACTGCATTTGAGTATTTACACCGTGGAAACCCACCGTAAGAATATCATGCAGAAACTGCAGTTGAACTCGCCGGCCGCCCTGGTAAAATTCATGATCGAGTTCAATATTTAACCATTCGTCACATATCCGGAATAATCCGCTGTTTTACCTGTAACTTTTTTATGCATCATCCGTTTAACCGGAAATAAACATAATATATGAAAAAGTTATTGGCATTGCTGTTCTCCCTTGCAACCCTTGCTGCATCGGCACAGTGGGGAAATTCGGAAAGGGTAACCGGAAATGGTAATCTCAAAAAAGAAACCAGGTCTGTGGCAAATTTCAGCGCAGTGGCTTCTGCAGGCTCCATGAATGTGCAGCTGATCTACGGCAAGCCGGGCAGCGTTACGGTGGAAGCGGAAGAAAACCTGCTGGAATATATCGAAACCAAAGTGGAGAACAATACTTTAAAAATAGGCACCAGGAATTATGTGAGCATCCGTACAAATAAAAAAATAACAGTATATGTGACCATGGCCAGACTGGAAGGGGTTTCAGTGGCAGGAAGTGGCAATATAGATGGTTCCGGCGATTTTGGCAATGAAGGGAAAACCTGGTTCCGCATAGCGGGCAGCGGTAATATCAACCTGAGCTTCGACCGCATCAAACAGGCAGAGATCGGCATCGCAGGAAGCGGTAAAGTCATCCTGAAAGGCAAGGCGGAACAGGTAAATGTGAACATCAGCGGCAGCGGAAACGTGGAATGCACCGAGCTGGTAGCGGACCGTGTAAAAGTGAATGTAACGGGTAGCGGTAATACCAGGGTTCATGCGGATCAGTCGCTGGAAGTAAGCGTACTGGGTAGCGGAGATGTATATTATAAGGGGAATGCCCGGGATATCGTGAAACATGCAGCAGGAAGCGGTAAAGTAACCAAACTCTAGCCGTTTTTCAGCAGTTTATAAACATATTGTAGCCGTAGGGCCCAAAACTTCATATGGTGTCTTACGGCTACTTTCTTAACTTCGCGGCAATATGGAAATCACCGTAAAAACCGCCCAACAGCTCCGTCTTACAGAAGAAGAGTTTGAGCTGATTAAACAAAAATTACAACGTACGCCCAACTTTACCGAGCTATGTGCTTTCAGTGGCATGTGGAGTGAACATTGCAGTTATAAAAATTCCATTAAATGGCTGAAAACCCTTCCCCGCAATGGCGGCAGGATGCTGGTTGCAGCAGGAGAGGAAAATGCGGGCCTCATGGATATGGGGAACGGATTTGGGGTGGTCTTCAAAATTGAAAGCCACAACCACCCCAGCGCCATCGAACCCTTTCAGGGAGCGGCCACCGGTGTAGGTGGAATTCAGCGGGATATATTTACCATGGGTGCAAGACCTATCGCTTCGCTGAACAGCCTGCGATTCGGTAACCTGAAAGATAAAAAAACACAACATTTACTGTCTGGCGTAGTGAAAGGCATTGGCCATTATGGCAACTGCTTTGGCGTACCCACTGTGGGCGGTGAAGTTTATTTTGAAGATTGTTATCATACCAACCCACTGGTAAATGCCATGAGTGTCGGCATCATGAAGGCCGATAAAATGGTCAGCGCTACGGCAAAGGGCACGGGGAATCCTGTGATTTATGTAGGAAGCGCTACCGGTAAAGATGGGATCGGCGGTGCAAGTTTTGCCAGTGCCGATATTACACACGATAGTGTGCAGGAATTGCCGGCCGTACAGGTAGGCGACCCTTTCCAGGAAAAGAAATTACTGGAAGCCTGCCTCGAAGTGCTGGAAACCGGCGCAGTGGTGGGTATGCAGGATATGGGCGCTGCGGGGATCATTTGCAGTACTGCAGAAATGAGCGCAAAGGGCGAAGTGGGTATGCATATTGATCTGGAAAAAGTACCTACCCGGCAACAGAACATGAAAGCCTGGGAGCTGTTGCTGAGCGAGAGCCAGGAAAGAATGCTGATGGTGGTGGAAAAAGGACGTGAGGCAGAAGTGGAGGCGGTGTTTGAAAAATGGGATTTAAGCGCCAGCACCATCGGTTATGTAACGGATGACGGTTTGCTGAAGTTCTATATGAATGGGGTACTTGAGGCCGAACTGCCGGCTTATGAGCTGGTATTGGGCGGTGGCGCTCCACAGTATACCAGGGAATACAAAGAACCGGCATACTTTGATAAAATCAATGCGTTCTCCATTGCAGATGTAGCAGACGTTAACGAACTGCGTCCTGCTGCTGCTGCGCTGAACGCATTGCCCAATATCGCCAGCAAGCGCTGGGTGTATACACAATACGACAGTATGGTGGGCGCGGCCAATGTAAGTACCAATGCACCGAGTGATGCATCTGTTGTATTGGCAAAAGGAACCGGCAAGGCCCTGGCCATGACGGTAGACTGTAACAGTAAATATGTATATGCCAATCCTTATATCGGTGGCATGATTGCAGTGGCGGAAGCCGCCCGTAATATTGTTTGCAGCGGGGGAGAACCGATTGGTGTTACCAACTGTCTCAACTTCGGTAATCCTTACGATCCGGAAGTATACTTCCAGTTTGTACAGGCCGTAACCGGTATGGGCGATGCCTGTAAGAAATTCAATACACCGGTAACCGGGGGGAACGTAAGTTTCTATAACCAGAACCCGGATGGTCCTGTTTACCCAACCCCCACCATTGGTATGGTCGGTATATTGGATGATGTAAATACCAAAATGACCCTCCACTTTAAAGATGCGGGCGATACCATTTTATTGATCGGGCAACAACACAACGATATTGCATCCAGCGAATACCTGCACAAGCTGAAAGGTGTGCAGTATTCTCCCGCTCCCTATTTCAACCTCGACGAAGAATACAATACGCAACAATTGATCTATGCCCTGATCCAGGAGAAAAAAATCAAGAGTGCGCACGACCTGAGCGAAGGCGGATTGGCGATAGCCCTGCTGGAGAGCGGGTATGCAGGTAATAAAGGATTCACTGTGAACCCTGCAGTAGAAATCAGGAAAGATGCATACTGGTTTGGTGAAGCGCAGGGAAGGGTCATTGTAACCGTAGCGGCAGAGATGCTGAAGATGGTATTGGGAGATGTGGCAAAAGCAGGCATAGCCTGCACCGTGCTCGGCACCGTTACATCCGGCAATATAGAGGTGCTGGAGGAAAACTGGGGGCATATCAGCGACTGGAAAAACAGTTATGATACCGCCATCGAAAACATGATACAATAAACTATGGCTGATCAGAAAATGATATTGGTGACAGGCGCGGCCGGGTTTATCGGAAGCTGCATGGTCCGTTTTCTCAATGAGAAGGGATTCACCCGGTTGATCCTGGCGGATGATTTTGGTGTAGAAGAAAAAAGGAAGAACTGGGAGTCCAAACAATTTGAGACCATTGTAGAAAGATACAACCTGCTGAACTGGCTGGAGGAGCACCGGCCCCAATTATCCGCCGTGATTCACCTGGGCGCCAGAACAGATACCACAGAATTTGATTATTCCATTCACGAGGCGTTGAACCTCAACTATACCAAGGATCTCTGGAACTATTGCACTGCGCATGCGGTGCCATTGATTTATGCATCCAGCGCCGCCACTTACGGGGCAGGGGAGCATGGCTATAAAGATGATCATGCCATCATAGATCAGTTGGAACCACTGAACCCTTACGGCATCAGTAAAAACGAGTTCGACAAATGGGCCATCCGCCAGGAACAACAGCCGCCTTACTGGGCCGGCCTGAAATTCTTCAACGTGTACGGACCCAATGAAGCGCATAAAGAAAGAATGGCCAGTGTGATCTGGCATTCCTTCAACCAGATCCGCAGCAATGGTTTTGTGAAGCTGTTCAAAAGTCATAAAGAAGGATTTAAAGACGGAGAGCAACTGCGCGATTTCATTTATGTAAAAGATGTAACGGAAGTGATCTTCTGGATCTTTGATTCCATGGTTCAGCAGGGAAGCTGGAGCAAAGCCAAAAATGGCATTTACAATTTAGGAACCGGGAAGGCGCGTTCGTTCACCGACCTGGTGAACGCCACTTTCAAAGGGCTGGACCTTGCATCCAAAATTGAGTTCATAGACATGCCGCTGGATATCAGGGACAAGTACCAGTATTTTACAGAGGCAGATATGACCAAACTGCAACAGGCAGGTTACACCGGGAAATTCTATTCGCTGGAAGAAGGTGTGGATGATTACGTGCGGAATTACCTGGCAACCAATCAACTTTACTAATCACTATTATGGCAAATACAATCGCAATTATCGGAGGAGGAAACCTGGGTACCGCAATGGCAGAGGGACTGGTGAACAGTGGATTCTGTAAACCGGCAGAACTGATCGTTACCAAGCGAAATACGGCCACCCTGGCGGCACTTGCGGCAAAGGGTGTTCAGGTTAGTTCCAATAACCCCGAAGCGGTTGCTAAAGCAAGCTGGATCATCCTGGCCATTAAGCCGTTTCAGATCAAGGATGTGCTGGCGGAGATCCAACCCTTCCTGAATAAGGAAAAACAGGTATTGGTGAGTGTGGTGACCGGCGTATGGATTGATGAAATCCAGGAGATCACCGGAACCGATTTCCCGGTGTTCAGGGCCATGCCCAATACGGCTATTGCCATCCAGGAAAGCATGACCTGTATCAACGGTAAGGCGGTTACGGAAGCGCAAACCAATTTTGTGTCGGCCCTGTTCAACCAGTTGGGTAAAACCGTAGTGATCGAAGAAAAACTGATGGATGCGGCCACCGTACTGGGGGCGTGTGGTACGGCTTATGCCATGCGATACATCCGGGCCAATATACAGGGCGGTATCGAGATCGGATTCAGCGCAGCCACTGCATCGCTGATCGCCGCTCAAACGGTGAAGGGTGCAGCAGAATTGCTGTTACAAAAAAATACACACCCCGAACAGGAGATAGATAAGGTTACCACACCCAAGGGTTGCACCATTGCAGGATTGAATGAAATGGAGCACCAGGGATTCAGTTCCTCGCTGATCAAGGGAATTATAACCAGTTACAAAAAGATCGTCAACGATATGTAATCAACCTTTATAAACGGGCTTTCAGAAAAGCCAGCGCTTTTGCGTGCGCATCTGCGGTTGCTTCTTTATTAAAGCTGGGATTGCTTGGATTGGCAAAACCATGACCGGCTTCATATTTATGGGTGACCAGTTTTTTACCGGCTACAGCCATATCCGCTTCAAACTGGTTCACTACGGCAGGCGCAGGGCTTTTGTCGAGGTTGCCGAAAAAACCGATCACTTCGCAGTTCAGGGTTTTCAGCTTTTCCAGGTTGTTCTCGGGCCTGCCATAATACATCACGGCGCCGGCAGCCTGAGGGCCTGCCAGGATACTGGTCTGTAGGCTCCACATTCCGCCAAAGCACCAGCCAATGGTGAAAATTTTAGCTTTGGAACCGGCATAACCGATGGCGCCTTTCACAATGCTTTCGAGCCTGGCGGTATTGGTTCCTCTCATCAGTTTCATGGCGCTGTCTGCGGTAGCAGCAACTTTACCGTCGTACATATCAATCGCCAGTACGTTTACATTGCCCAGTTCGGCAGCCAGTGTTTCAGCTTCTCTTTTAATATGATCGTTCAATCCCCACCATTCCTGGATCACCAGAATCCAGTTGTTGGTTTTCTTTTTGCTTTTGATCAGGTAACCGGAAGCTTCGGCTCCATCGGGTGATGGGAAACGGATGGTGGTTCCGGTCGCATTCTCCAGGCGATAAACCACGGGGTTTTCGTGCATGGCCGCAAAAGCCATTGTGGCGGCTTCTGCTTTGAACTGATCCCTTACATCTCCCGTAAAACAGGATTCATAGCAGCCCTGAGTACCAATTGCAGGGGACGGAACCTTGTAGGTATAACCCAAGAACGCAGCGGTGCAAAACGCTGAAAATGTGAGCAGTAAAAGTTTTTTCATATTGACCTCTTTAAGATGTACACGTTAAATTAACACTTTGCTGCAGTTTTAGTTGAAATGCTCCGGAGAATTTTGCAGATAGTTTTTTTACTGTACCTTTGTACGACCTCAGAACTATTTCAGTTCACATTTTCAAGGTCTGTTTAATGTTCTTTTTGACGCTTCCGAGAGGAAGAACTAATAACCCCAGTTATGGCCAAATTTATATTTGTTACCGGTGGAGTAACAAGCAGTTTAGGTAAAGGAATTATTGCGGCTTCGCTTGCCAAGTTATTACAGGCAAGAGGGCTGAGAGTAACTATTCAGAAATTTGACCCATACATCAATGTGGATCCGGGTACATTAAACCCCTACGAGCATGGGGAGTGTTATGTAACTGAAGATGGTGCAGAAACAGACCTGGATCTGGGACACTACGAGCGTTTCCTGAATATATATACCTCACAGGCCAATAACGTGACCACAGGCCGGATCTATCAGACCGTGATTAACAAAGAGCGGGCGGGAGACTTCCTGGGAAAAACCGTTCAGGTGGTTCCACATATCACCGACGAAATCAAGCGCAGGATGCTGTTGCTGGGCCAGGACGACAAATATGATATTGTATTAACCGAAATAGGCGGTACGGTGGGTGATATCGAAAGCCTGCCGTTTATTGAAGCCGTGCGCCAGTTGCAATGGGAGCTGCCCGAAGAAGACCTGATGGTGATTCATCTTACGCTGATCCCTTACCTGAAGGCAGCCAAGGAATTAAAAACAAAACCAACGCAGCACAGCGTTAAAATGCTGAGTGAAACAGGAGTGCATCCGGATATCCTGGTTTGCAGAACCGAAGAGCCGCTCAGCAACGAAATCAAGCGTAAGATTGCCCTGTTCTGTAATGTAAAACAGGAGGCGGTGATCGAAGCAATGGATGCCAGCACCATTTACGAAGTGCCGTTGGAGATGCTGCGCGAAAAACTGGATCTCATTTGCCTGAAAAAAATGAATATTACCAATTACGGTGAGCCCAACCTGGATAAATGGAAAGGATTTCTCGATAAACTGAAATATCCCAGGAGCAAGGTGACCATTGGTTTGATCGGGAAATACATTGAGCTGCAGGATGCATATAAATCCATCCTGGAAAGCTTTGTACATGCCGGCGCCATGAATGAAGTGAAAGTGCAGGTGGTGAATGTGCACAGTGAATTTATTACCAATGAAAATGTTGCGGAGAAGTTGCAGGGATTTGACGGGTTACTGGTAGCTCCGGGTTTTGGGCACCGTGGTATAGAAGGAAAGATCATTGCGGTAAAATATGCCAGAGAGCGCGGGCTTCCTTTCTTCGGTATCTGTTTGGGAATGCAGATGGCTGTGATTGAATATGGAAGAGATATATTGGGATTGAAGGAAGCGCATTCTGTAGAAATGGATCCAAATACCATTCATCCGGTGATCAATATGATGGAAGAACAGAAGAAGATCAAAATGATGGGCGGCACCATGCGTTTAGGCGCTTATCCCTGCGAGATCACTCCCGGTACGCTTGCACACCGCATTTACGGGGAAACCCATATCTCCGAAAGGCACAGGCATCGGTATGAGTTCAACAACGATTACCTGGATCAGTACCTCGCTGCCGGAATGGTTGCCAGCGGTAAAAATCCTGAAACCGGCCTTGTTGAAATCATTGAATTACCCAACCATCCATTCTTTATCGGCGTACAGTATCACCCCGAATTAAAGAGCACTGTTGAACGTCCTGCACCTTTGTTTGTAGGATTTATTGACGCAGCTAAAAAATACAACGATCAGAAAAGTTCCCTTAAAGCTACTGCGCCTAAAGATGCAGTGATATAGCAACAGATTGAATTTTGTAACAGGGCCTCTCATTCGGGAGGCCTTTTTTATAGCAGTGGCGCCTGTTATGGGATTACCAAGGAGGCTTCTTGCAATGCAGGTACGTCGGACCCACGGTGTTGCTCCTTCGTTTTGTAGTATTATTTCTACAAAATGAAAGGTGAATTAACTTTTTTGTACAAAGATTTATACTCCTATTTTCGAATTCCCTCAATAAAACTCTCTTTTCAGATTACAAAACCAACTGCAACCGTATGAGTATCAGGTGTACTTTGTCGGCATTATTTATATTGAGTGCACTAAGCTGCGGGGCCTTCTTTGCAGATAGGGATTCAATTTCTGTAAAACAATCATTGTTTAATGCGGTTGACAAACTCTCTTTAACCAGGCTGGAGAATAAATTTGGCAAAACGGAGGAGCAACTTACGCGCGTAATGCTCAAGTCGCTTGCAAAATTCAGGAAAAGTGAAGAGCGGCTTATAAAAAAACTGAAAGCGAAGGATAGTATTGCTGCACTCCAGAAAAGCAGAAGCCTTACTGAACAGTATGACAGGCTTTCCTCACAAATACAATCTCCTGAAAAGTTCCTGTCGGAAAATTTAAGTGGTAATTATATCGCAGGTTTGGATAGTCTTAAAACGTTGTTGGATTTCAGGCAATCCGGCTTAAAGGAGTTAGCCGCTGTTCCCCGGTTGCAGGCAATGGATGATTTAAAAAAACGGATAAGCCTTCTCCAGGTGCAAATGAATACAGCCAGTACGCTGAAGAAATTTGTAGTTCAGCAGCAGACTCAATGGAAGGAACAACTGAGTAGGCTGGGTTTAACAAAGGAACTGCTTCATTTTAAAAAACAGGCATACTATTATCAGCAGGAGATCAATGAATATAAACAGTTACTGAATGATCCTGATAAGCTGGCTCAAAAAGCGCTAAGTATCGCTTCTACACTTCCGGCGTACAAAGCGTTTATGGCGCAAAACAGTCAGCTTGCACAACTCTTCAGAATGCCGGGTGCCAACCCCGGCGCAGCGGGCGGCGTTCCGGGATTGCAAACACAGAACCAGGTACAGCAACAATTGCAACAACAGCTTTCCGGGGCTGGGGCCAATTCATTCCAGCAATTACAGGAGCAGGCAGGTGGGGTATTGAATGACATGAAAAGCAAACTGAATGAATGGGGGGATGGAGATGGAGAACTGCCAATGCCGGATTTTAAACCCAATCAGCAAAAGACGAAGAAACTGCTGAAGCGCCTTGAGTTTGGCATAAATGTACAATCACAACGCAGCAGCAATATCCTCCCAAGCACCACGGATATTGGCTTGCAGGCAGGCTATAAACTGAATGACAAAAGTGTTATAGGAGTTGGTGTGGCATATAAGATGGGATGGGGTAAAAATTTATCCGATATAAGGATCACGCATGAGGGCGTGGGCCTGAGAAGCTTTGCAGATGTTAAACTGAAAAAAAGCATATGGATAACAGGCGCATTCGAATACAATTATCAGCAGTCGATCAGAAGTGTTGAGCAATTGAAAGACCTGACCGCCTGGCAAAAAAGCGCCATGCTGGGAGTCAGTAAGAAATACAGGATTGGAAATGCCGGGCGGCAGGGGAATCTGCAGTTATTGTGGGACTTTTTAAGTTATAGCCAGATTCCCCGGACGCCGGCGATTAAGTTCAGACTTGGGTATCAATTATAAATTTTTTAGAGAGAAATAAAACCACGGTATGTATTTAAAAAAACTGTTTTTGTTGATTTTGACATTTGAGCTCTTAAACAATGTAAATGCTCAACAAATTGCGGGTACTTTCGGAAAAGTAAGTATTGCATCTCCTAACGCAGCTGCACTGGGAAAATATGGTGACATACCTGTAAGTTATCATACAGGGATACCCAATATAGCTATCCCCCTTTATACCCTTAAAGAGGGTGGGCTTACTTTACCCCTTCAGTTAACCTATCACGCATCCGGGTTGAAAGTTGATGAAAATGCAAGTTGGGTTGGGGCCGGCTGGTCTTTAATTGCGGGCGGAGCAGTCACCAGGACAGTTAAAGACAAACCAGATGAAAGAAGAGCCGAAAGTATCCAGCAGGTTTATGGGTATTTTTCTAATTATGGCATATCCAGCTATTTTTTAAACAATGATGCAGTTTCACCGGATTATTTTGATTCCGAGCCCGATATGTTCTCATTTAATTTTAATGGGTATAGTGGGAAATTTTATTTTGATGAAAGTAGAAAACCCATCATTGTTCCTGAACAGGATGTTAAGATTGAATATGTATACGAGGATACACTCTGGAATAGCGCCCCAGGTATAGGATCTGTTTTGGGAAAGAGTATAGAATCCTTCGTTATTACGACTCCGGATGGTACTAAATATTTTTTTGGGACTCCGGATCAAACTGTGCCTACTCCTTATTGTGATCCAATAGAGGTTGTTTCTTCATGGACAGGTTCTAATGGAAATAATATGGGAAAGGTTATTTCGAGCTGGTATTTATATCGTGTACGCTCTTCAGATGGCGTGAACCAGATAAATCTCTATTATACAAGAGATAAATACGCTTTTTTTTCCTACCCCAGTTCTGTTTATGGAAACAGCTCAGAAAATCTAAATTTGTATTATGGTGTAAAGAATCTGATGTCGGGCGTATTGTTGAACAAAATCACAACTTCATCAAACAATGTTGAATTTATACCAGGGGCAGCAAGGGAAGATCTCTCCAGATGGGCTACGGGTGTTGATGAAAATCAAACGGATTATACAAATCAGACTTCACCGGCTTTAGGTTCTATCAGGATATATGATACTGGTACTTCCTGCATTAAGAAATTTGATTTTTCGTATGGATACTTTCAAGATACAACAACTGCGGTTTCAACATATTTTAATTGGATAACCACCGATAAGAAACGACTACGACTTAATTCGGTAAGGGAGTTGAGCGGGAATGACTCACTTGTATTGCCTCCATATGTTTTTGAATATTTTAATGAGCATGTTCCAAGAAAGCTGAGTTTCGGTAAGGATCATTGGGGATTTATTAATGGCGCGGACTCAAACACAATGTTATACCCGGAATTGTTTGACAATAACGGGAGCATGAATCAGTTTCTTAGCCTTTCTGTGAATAACAGAGAGGCAGGGTGGCCGGCAATGCGAGGCGGTACTTTAAGAAAAATTACATATCCAACAGGTGGAATGACTGAATTTGAGTTTGAACCTAATAGTTTTCCTGTTAATGGAACGAACAGAATAATAGGAGGACTGAGAGTGAAATCAATTACCAGTACTGATTCTATAATCGGGAATTCCACCGTTACTAATTACGAATATATAAATGCTTCTTCGGGATTATCCAGCGGAGTGCTTTTTAGTAAGCCGACATATATTCAGATGTTGAGAAATGATTGGGCAAAGCTGTCAAATATGATGGGCAATAACGGGAATGGGTGTTTTGATAAATTTGGCGTAAATGAAAATAAAATAAGATCATATATCCTGTCTGATAATTCTGTAAGACCAATGGAAACTACACAAGGATATCATATGGGCTATGGGACAGTGAAAGTTTCTAAACAGGGTAATGGCAGTTCGATCTATGCTTATAGTGTAAATACTCCATGGCAAATTAATTGGGGAAATACAATAGCAACAACGTATATTAATAACCCCGGACCCTGTGATCCGAGTATCCCCAATTATCCCGCAACACCATTGCCCACAGACTATTATCGTGGGGAATTGAAAGAAGAATTGCATTTTAATGAAAGTGGAGATTTGTTAACTAAGAGAGAATATACAGTTCGATATACTATAAAGAACAGTTCTACACCGGGAAGGCTGATTTATAGAATACCATTTAATTTAAATAATGCATCTGTATTGAGTTATTATGCTCATAAAACTGCGAAGAAAATAGAGTCTGCAGTTGTGGAGAAGAGGTTTCAGCCCAACGGAACATTTGTGCAAACGATGTCTCAGACATTATTTGAGAGTGCCTTTCATAATGAACCTACCAAAATTGTTACTTATAATTCTAGCGGTGATACTATCACGTTAAAGAATAAGTATGTTTTTGATATCAGATCTGATTTGTTCGATACGCTGACCTCTTGTGAGAACGGGTCTTCCGATTTTTTGAACTATACAAATGCCTTGTTGTACACGCAGGGTTACGCTGCAAGTTTTGCAGCCTGTCCGGATGGATATTTAAGTCCATGTAATTCGTCTGCTCAAAGTTCCTTTAGCGCTGCATTGTTTAATCCAAGAAAGAATTATATCGATTGTAATAAAGTGAATTTTACCAACAAGATCCCGTTAAACCTGTTTCAACAAAATCATGATCTGGTAAAATCAACTGCTGATCAGAACCTGAGACCAATAATGTGGATGCAGGATATTAATAAAAATGCATTATTAGAAACCAGCGAGTGGAAAAATTCAAAACTTATACGTTCAACGTATGCGCAATATACCAATGAAAGGGATGATCAATTCGGGATATACCCCGGAAGGCTTAAAAAGATCGAATTGTTGGTTTCGTCTTCGCAATTCTCTGATGTGTCAATTAATAACACTGGATTGTCTACTGATGCCAGGTATGCCGATGTTAAAAAGTTGTTGTTTAATAAAGGGAATCAGGTGAATGAAAAAGGGCGTGACAGTTTGAATTATGCTTATCAGTGGAATTATAATAATCAGAATCCTCTGGTGAGAACAATCAATGCGTATAATCACCAAAGAGAGTCGTTGGAGAATTTACGAATATCACAGTCTGTTTCCTTTTCAATTGGGGGAGGCCAGTCTACGAGTGGGAATTCACAAAAAACATTTGTACAGGTAGATACAGCGGATATCTTATTGTCTCTTGGCACTGTGCCCAACAATGCGAAGGTCTCTGCGCTGTATACTATTTCAGGGCCCGGGCAAAATGCGGTACAATATTATTTATGCTCTGCAGGCTATCTGGCTGATAGCTGCTCAGGGGTGCCTTCTTCCATGGTTCTTTCTGATATGTTGCCCGGAACATATACAATTGATATTACAGTCAATACAACATTCGGAAGTTTTAGTTTTATGGTGAATGCCGGTTATTCGTATTTAGGAAAGACTGTTGTTGATATCGGCGATAAAGAGTTTTATTATGAAGGGTTTGAAGAATCAACGATTGCCAACAACAACGTTGGATATACCGGAAGCAGAAGCTATAACGGCACATTTAACGTCACCTTTATTCCACCTAACAGTCGAAATTATATTATTCAGTGGTGGAGCTATGCCAATGGGAAGTGGAATTTTAATCAGCAAGCCTATAGTCCAAATACTATTCTTTCTGGCATTATTGACGAAATAAGAGTACTTCCTTCTGATGCTCAGATGACCACGTATACATATGATTCGCGGTTCGGGTTGATTGGGGAATGTGATATAAATGGAAGGAGAACCCATTACGAATATGACAGCCTGGGCAGGCTAAAACTGGTGCGGGATCAGGATGGAAATATTATTAGAACCATCGACTATAATTATAAAAACTAAAGCAGCTATATGTTACTACGGAAAAAAATATTACTTGAAATAGTTTTCATGATCGCTGCTTTTCTTTGTATTGTTGGAAATGCATCAGCGCAAAAAGTTATTATAAAGAACGGACGTCCTGCTACTGTATACACGGTTCCCAAAGGAAAAAGTACCGATACTACAAAATTGAAAGCGCCACTCAAGTCTGCCGTAAGTGGAAAAAGCGCTACTACGACGACTATTGCTACACAGTCAATGATTTCTGAGTTCGGATGTTCTCTTTCCGGTCAGACATTCGCTCAGATTGGAACTACAGAAACATATTATCTGTATTGTGAGAACTATCAGTTTGTTTCAGACTGGGCCATTACAGGAGGGTATGTAACTGATATAGGTGGTGGGTATGTTACCGTGTATTGGACTGGAAGCTCTGGTAGTTTTGGAGCGATCTATGCCCTGGGGGATGCCTATGGAACTTCAATTGCGGAACTTTATGTTACATTAAGCTCGCCGACGCCGCCACTTTCGGGAGGTTCTATAACCAGTTCGCCTTCTTCAGTTTGTTCAGGGGCAGTTCCGTTAACTATTTCTGCCAGTGCTGCAAGTGGTGGTTCCTGCGGAGGCGGTTATTCTTATCAATGGCAATACTCTTATGATAATGCTACCTGGAATAATTTAGGGGGAGCCTATTCTCAGAATTGCGATCCGGGCAGTTTGTATCAAAGCACCTATTTCAGAAGATCAACTACCTGCAACGGGTCAGTAGAATATACAGATGTAGCCTTAATTTCTGTAACAAGTGTTCCTGGTGCGCCAACCATTCAGAATAATGGCGCTTCCTTGTTGTGTAATGGCAGCTCTGCACAACTGGCTTCGAATAACAGCAGTACTTATTGGTATCAGAATGGTACATATATTGGCTCAGGTGCAAGTATTCAGGTAACTGCCGCAGGAAGCTATTATGGGGTGGCGTATAATAGTTGTGGTACCTCTTCGGCAAGCAATACCATCAGCATTTCCACAATGAATACTCCTGCTGCGCCTGTTGTCAGCGTAAGTGGAGATGTAAATATTTGCAACGGGCAAACCGTAACGCTTACCGGATCTGCAAGTGCTGATATAGGATGGAGTAATGGTGACTATGGAACTTCCATTGTTGTAGACCGGCCTGGCAATTATTATGCTTTCGCCTATAACAGTTGCGGAACAAGTGGTAATAGTAATGTTATAACGGTTTCGAGGGTTTCTGCCCCTGTAGTAGAAGCGATTGGAGGGCCGGATGCAGTATGTTCAGCCACCACTACTAATTACTACAATGGTACATCCGGCGGGGCATGGTCTTCTTCTAATACCACTATAGGAACAATTTCCGGCAGTGGGGTATTTATTGCCGGATCCAACCAGGGAGCAACAACTTTGAACTATACCGTATCGAATACCTGTGGCACTACGACTGTTACAAAGTATGTTACCGTAAACCGAACTCCGGCGCCCGCTATCATCGGTGAATCCAATGTGATCTGCGGCGCCACGTCAAGCCTTAGTGTGTATGATAATATTACCGGACTTGTAAATGAGTATGATCAGTTCTCATGGTATAAAGATGGTTCTTATTTAACCAATGTTTCTGCGCCTTCTGTAGGGCAGGGAAGCTATACCGTAACTGTAACGAAAAACGGATGTTCTGCTACCTCCGGCGCTAAATCTGTTACGCAGGCGCCTCCCATTAAACCAACCATTGCTGCAACAGGGGGTGTTATTATGTGTAATGGCGCTGCAAAAACAATTTCAGTAACAAATACCGCTTCGTTTGTTTCTTATACATGGTATAAGGATTTCAGCGGTACTCCGATTGCCGGCGAAACGGGGTCAACTATTACTGTCAGTTCCGGCGGTTACTACACCTGCAGGGCCGTGATGTCTACCGGTTGTTCTGAAATAAGTGATGCGGTATATATGAATGCGGTGAACTTTATGCCATCCATTTCCGCGGCTTCTGCTACCACTTTCTGTGATGGAAATAGTGTTACCTTAAATGCTTCCGGCGGTGCTTCCTATCAATGGAGAAACGGATCTACAGATATAGGGGGGCAAACCGGTTCGTCCATTTTCATTACAACATCAGGTAATTATTCTGTATTTGCAACCGATAACAATGGCTGTTCTGCAGCAAGCGTAGGTATGCAGGTTACTGTTTACCCCGTACCAGCAGCACCTTCGATTTCTGCATCGGGTAGCACTTCTTTCTGTGAAAATGGAGCTGTTATGCTTACGGCACCTTCATCTTATGGATATGAATGGAGTAAGAATGACGCGATACTATCCGGCCAGACACAACAATATTTGTATGTTCAGCAGGCAGGTACTTACAGAGTTGCCGTAACCAATGGTTATGGCTGTAAAAGTGCGCCCGGTGCACCTGTCGCTGTAACGGTTTACGCACTTCCATCCCTGGCTGCAATTACAGGTGCATCGTCTGTCTGTGTAAACAGTACCATAGGTTTAAGTAATAGCACCGCTGGTGGCAGTTGGTCCAGCAACAACAGCGGGATCGCATCAATAGATGCTTACGGAACTGTTACAGGCATAAGCGCCGGCACGGCTGTCATTACGTACAGTTACACCAATGGAAATGGTTGCAGTTCTTCCGTATCCACTACAGTAACGGTTCATGCACTTCCATCTTTGGCTGCGATTTCAGGAGCATCGTCTGTCTGTGTGAACAGCGCCATTGGTTTAAGCAATAGTACTGCTGGTGGCAGTTGGTCCAGTAACAACAGCGGAGTAGCAACTGTTAATGGCTCCGGTACAGTTACAGGTATCAGTGCTGGTACGGCTGTAATCACCTACAGTTACACCAACGGAAATGGTTGCAGTTCTTCCGTATCCACCATGATAACAGTTAACGCTCTTCCATCCCTGGCTGCGATTTCAGGTGCATCGTCTGTCTGTGTGAACAGCACCATTGGTTTAAGTAATAGCACTGCCGGAGGCAGTTGGTCCAGCAACAACAGCGGGGTAGCTTCCATAGATGCTAACGGAACTGTTACTGGCATAAGCGCCGGCTCGGCTGTTATTACTTATAGTTACACCAATGGAAATGGATGTAGTTCTTCTGTATCCACCACCGTAACAGTTTACGCACTTCCGTCATTGGCTGCGATTTCAGGGGCATCATCCGTATGTGTGAACAGCACCATCGGTTTAGGCAACAGCACTGCCGGAGGCAGTTGGTCCAGCAACAACAGCGGGGTAGCTTCCATAGATGCTTACGGAACTGTTACTGGCATAAGCGCCGGCTCGGCTGTTATTACTTATAGTTACACCAATGGAAATGGATGTAGTTCTTCTGTGTCCACCACAATAACCGTTTACGCACTTCCGTCATTGGCTGGGATTTCAGGGGCATCATCCGTATGTGTGAACAGCACCATCGGTTTAGGCAACAGCACTGCCGGAGGCAGTTGGTCCAGTAACAACAGCGGAGTCGCTTCAATAGATGCTTCCGGAACTGTTACTGGCATAAGCGCCGGCTCGGCTGTTATTACTTATAGTTACACCAATGGAAATGGTTGCAGTTCTTCTGTATCTGCCACGATAACGGTTAATGCCCTTCCGTCATTGGCTGCGATTTCAGGCGCATCATCCGTATGTGTGAACAGCACCATCGGTTTAAGCAATAGTACTGCCGGCGGCAGTTGGTCCAGTAACAACAGCGGAGTGGCTTCAATCGATGCTTACGGAACCGTTACCGGAGTGAGTGCTGGTACTGCAGTCATTACCTACAGTTACACCAATGGAAATGGATGTAGTTCTTCTGTATCTGCCACGATAACGGTTAATGCCCTTCCGTCATTGGCCGGGATTTCAGGGGCATCATCCGTATGCGTGAACAGCACTATTGGTTTAAGTAACAGTACACCCGGTGGTAATTGGTCCAGCAACAATAGCGGAGTGGCTTCAATAGATGCTTACGGTACTGTTACTGGCATAAGCCCCGGCTCGGCTGTCATCACGTACAGTTATACCAATGGAAACGGTTGCACTTCATCCGTATCCACCACGATAACCGTTAACGCACTTCCGGCTCCTACAGCGACTCCATCAGGCACTACTTCATTTTGTACCAATCAGTCTGTAGTCCTCAATTCCACAGCAGCAAATATTTACCAGTGGTTGAGTAGCGGCACTGTGATCAACGGGGCCACAAATGCTGCTTACACTGCCACAGAGCAGGGTAATTATTCAGTTCGGGTAACCGATGCCAATGGCTGCGTTAACACCAGTAATTCAGTTGCCGTAACTGTTTATGCATTGCCAACCACACCGGTAATTACACCGGTAGGCGCTGTTTCCAAATGCGCCGGTGAAACCGTAACATTACAGTCAGGTACCGAAAACGCTTATCAATGGAGCAGGAATGGTACAATTCTTTCCGGAGAAACAGCATCAACGATCACAACATCGGTTGGCGGAGATTTTACTGTTACAGTAACCAATAGCAATGGTTGTTCCTCCACCAGCAATCCTCAAACCGTTTATATAAACGCCAATCCTGTACTGGATCCCATTGCAGGTGCAAATACAATATATGTTAATGCCAGCACTACATTTACCAATACTTCGGCAGGAGGTGTATGGACCAGCGCTGATCCCGCTGTTGCCGGTGTGGGAAGCGCCAGTGGCCTGGTGACCGGGAACAATGCCGGTACTACTACCATTCAATACACTTATACCAACGCCAACAGTTGCAGTGCTTCAGTAAGCAAGTCCATCACTGTTTATAGTACGCTTACTGCCGGAATGGTATCGCCTGCTGTTACATTTGTTGAAGTGAATGGCCAGATGCCTGTATTGCAGGCTGGATTAGCCGCGGGAGGAGATGGCAATTATACATACGGCTGGCAGTGGTCAGCCAATGGTACCGATTGGCAAACAATCGCGGGAGCCACGGTGTTAAATTATCAACCAGCCCAGATCAGCAGTACTACCTATTACAGGCATATGGTATCGAGTGCGGGCGCTACGGCCTATAGCAACAGTGCCGCAGTAGGAATAGCATTACAGGCCGGCGTCATTGCGGCCAGTCCGCAGTTGACCACCGATGGCAGTACCACTTTGCAACAAATTACTGCAGCCGCCAATGGAGTATGTAACGGCAGTTATACCCTTCAATGGCAATCTAGCCCGGACAGGATCAATTGGCAGGATGAGGCTTCGGCTACTCCTTCGGGAATAACCGGAACAAAATATTATCGCCAAAAAGTAACCTGTGGTACAGAAGTGGCCTATTCCAATATCGTACAGGTAAAACCGGCACGCAACGGAAATGCCATCGTGCCCAATGGATCGGCAGTAACTGCAACGCAAACAGTTTTGGCCATTCCAGCTCCTGCTGCCGGAACAGATCCGTTGAACATGAATTATGTTCGGGTGCGGGAGTTTAGCAAAGCCGGGATCACGGATACACTTACGGCGCGCAATACCAGTAATATTTTTGATGTAAAAGAAAGCACCACTTATTTTGATGGATTGGGTCGCCCGATACAAACGGTAGCCAAACAGGTTACACCAGCGGGAGGCGATATAATCAGCCTGAATGTGTATGATGCATACGGGCGGGAAGCGCAAAAGTATCTGCCTTACACAGATGCTGTCGGCAGCGGTAATTTCCGCCTGGATGCGGCTACTCAGCAACCGGCTTTCTATAACACCAGGTTCGGAAACACCGAGAATTACTATTACAGTAATACCATTTTTGAAGCATCCCCGCTCAACCGGGTACTGCGCACAACCGCTCCCGGAAAGAGTTGGAGCGGAACCAATACCGGTACGGGGATCAATGAGCGGATCAATACAGCAACGGATAGTGTATGGAATTTATTGATTGATGAAGGAAACAACAATGCTGTTCCGGTTCTGCAGGGATTCTATCCATCCGGCAGGCTCTATGTTACAGAAACAACAGATGAGCATGATAATATGGTGGTAACCTATAAGGATATGGAAGGTCATGTGATCCTGAAAAAAGTGCAGGTATCGGATGTAGTACTCAGTACAGGTTTTACTGGCTGGCTTTGTACCTATTATGTGTACGACAATTTCAACCAATTGCGTTTTGTATTGCAACCCAAAGCCGTAAACGCCTGGCTGGCAGAGGGGCAACTCAGTACTGCTGTTACGGATGAACTCTGTTTCCGTTATGCATATGACGCACGCAGCAGGATGATTGCGAAAAAAGTACCCGGAGCAGGATGGGTATATATGGTGTATGATAAACGAGACAGGTTATTGTATACGCAGGATGCTAATATGCGCAGTTCCAACCGCTGGATGCTTACCCTCTACGATGCCTTAAACCGTCCTGTGTCTACGGGAATGATCACCTATTCCGGAACAAGGGATGACCTGCAGGCCGTGGCAGACAGTAATTTTGATGCTGCAAATGCAACGGGAATCACCATTGATTTTACCGGCGGATACGGAAATACCGTAACGATTGCACAACCATTTAATCCACTGCCATCGGGTGCAACTTATACGGCCCTGACCTGTAATTTTTACGATGGATATGGCGTTACCCAAAAGCAATACAACACTGCAGATAACAGTAAGCTGGATGCAGGCGCCAATGCCAATGCACAAGCGGTTCCTACTGCGGCGAGCGGGTTAACAAAAGGGTTGCCAACAGTCAGCAGGATACGGGTTATTGAAGATCCGCAAAACCTGGCAACCGGTATATGGCTGGAGACCGTAAGTTTCTACGATGACCGCGGACGGGTGATACAAACCCAGGCGGATAATTATAAAGGAGGTATTGATCAGAACACAGTCCTCTATGATTTCTCCGGAAAAATACTCAGTAACTACCAGTTGCATACCAATACGGCGGCAGGTCAAACAGTACGGGTACAAACAAATACCAGTTATGATCATGCCGGCAGGGAGTTATCCGTGGAGAAAGTGCTGGATGACGATGCAACAAAGGCAAGACTATTGTCCAGGAATACCTACGATGCACTGGGAATGCTGGAGCAGAAAAAACTGGGACAGAAGAGCAATACAGATATAACGGAACTGGAACTACAGGACTATGCCTATAATATCAGGGGATGGCTTAAAGGTGTGAATAAGGATTATGCCACAGGTGGTTCCAGCCGTTGGTTTGGGATGGAGCTGGGTTATGACAATGGGTATACGGTAAACCAGCTCAATGGTAATATAGCGGGTATGCGCTGGCGCAGCAAGGGAGATGGGGAGCAGCGCGTGTACGGCTACGCCTATGATGCGCTGAATCGCCTGCTGAAAGGAGATTTTAACCAATACACCGGCGGGGCCTGGAACAAATCTGCCGGGCTGGATTTTAGTATGAAGATGGGCGATGGGCAGAACCCTTATACAGCCTATGATGCCAATGGTAATATACTGGGTATGCAGCAATGGGGCTGGAAGACAGGTGGCAGTGTGCAGATAGACAGTCTTGGATATGATTATACGGGGAGCAGCAACAAGCTGAAGAGTGTATATGATGCATTCAACGACCCGGGCACGAAACTAGGCGACTTCCGTACCAGTGGTAACAGTTCCAATATCTACGCAACGAGCGCAGCGGCGAAGACGGATTACGGCTACGACGCGAACGGCAACCTGATAGAAGATAAGAACAAGGATATTGCCTCAATCAGCTACAATCACCTGAACCTGCCGTATGAGATCACGGTAACGGGCAAGGGCACGATCAGGTACATCTATGATGCATTGGGCAACAAGCTGGAAAAACGCACGGTAGAAACGACCCCACAAAGCAAGACAACACGGACAACGTACCTGGGGGGCTATGTATACCAGAACGACAGCCTGCAGAGCATAGCTCATGAGGAAGGCCGTGTAAGGAAGAAGGCAGACGGCAGTTATGTATACGATTACTATATCAAAGACCATTTGGGGAACACGCGGGTGGTATTAACAGACGAGGAACAGACCGACGCCTACCCGGTAGCGAGCCTGGAGAGCTCTACCTTGAACAATGAGAAGATCTACTACAATATACCGGACGACGGATCAACGCGGGTCAACAAGAATACGGTAGCAGGCTACCCGACGGACAGTTACACAGACCCGAACGATTATATCCAGCGGCTGAGCGGAAGTGGAACAAAGGTAGGAACGAGCATAACGCTGAAGGTAATGGCAGGAGACAGTTACCATATCCGTGCGAACAGTTGGTACCGGTTAAACGGAGTAACCCCGGGTACCCCGGTAAATCCGCTGACAAGCATCATAGCCGCATTGGCAGGAGGAGTAGCGGAAGCGGGAGGCTGGAAGAACACAAGCGCCTACCTGCAATCGAGCGGGATCCTTGACCCTGCGGTAACGGACCTGCTGAACAGCCAGACAGCAGCATCGGGCAAGCCGAAGGCCTACCTGAACTGGTTGTTGCTGGATGAGCAGTACGGGTATGCCGGCGGAGGGTATGAACAGGTAGGAGACAACGAGGAGTTCAAGACGCATATCAAGACGGGGCTGACGGTAAATAAGAACGGATATCTGTATATTTATGTGAGCAACGAGACACCAAACGTTGATGTGTTCTTTGATAATGTACAGGTAAGCCATGTAAGAGGTCCCTTGATGGAAGAGACGCATTACTATCCGTTTGGCTTGACAATGGCGGGGATAAGTAGTAAGGCGGCGGGGAAGTTGGAGAACAGGTACAAATACAACGGTAAAGAGAAACAGGAGAAGGAGTTCAGTGATGGTAGTGGGTTGGAGTTGTATGATTATGGGGCGAGGATGTATGATGTACAGATAGGGAGGTGGCATAGTGTTGACCCACTCGCAGAGCTTGGCAGAAGATGGAGTCCTTACACATATGCATTTAATAATCCGATCAGATTTATAGATCCGGATGGTATGTGGTCCGAGCGGGTTAAAACTGATGCGGAGAAGGAAATGGATAGAAGAACTGCAGAACGTAAGGAAAGCGATGAGGAGAAGGATAATGCAGAGCAAGTAAGCAGAATGGTGCAGGCGGCCTGGGATGGAACCCCCGCTTCGGATAATAGTTCAAATGGTCAAGGGCCAGGGGGAACGGGAGGAGGTTCTGGAAGCAGTTCTGATGGAGTTAGTGGTAAAATTGGGAGTTTTTTTGACTCTATGATAGAGTTTCTTAAGTCCTATTTGCCATCAACGTCTAAGAATGCAATCAAAAATCAGGAGGATGCGGATAAATCTGCATTGGCGCATGCGATCTTTAGTAAATGGAATGATAATAATGAAAAAATTGATAGGGTTAATAGTGCGGCAGCTTCCTTCATGCCGATGCCCGGACTTTCGTTTGGATCTGGAGTAAAGGCCGGGGTGACGGCCGCTAAGACGGGAAAAGAGTTATTTAACTTTAGCATAAAGGCGGCTGAACACATGGCGAATTCTGGCAGAGCGGTTCCGGTTCAAATTTTAGAACAAGCTATTAAAGGTTCAAAAGGATTAGCAGACCCAAGAGGCTCCAGAGCTTTAATGCACACCACTGAAATGTTTAAAAACGGGAAGGCGTACAATCTTGAAGTTCTCTACGATAAAGCAACCAATTCAATTTGGCATTTTAAATACAGCCCGATAAAACCCTAACGAATATGTACGAAAAGAGCGATAAACGAAGATTGTATTGGCTTATTGACCAATATTTGTTAGGCAAGATTGATGAGCCAACATTTTGCGATGAGTTCTATTATTCATACGATTCTGAAAGTAATAATGAAACCCTTTCAGACGTAGAGCAACAAGCCTTTGCAGAATTAAGTAATGTATCCAGTAGGTTTTCCCAGTATGAGGAAGACCATAAATTAGATGCACGAGCTTTTTCTACTGTGCAAGAGTTGAAGCAAAAGATAATGGAAACGAAAGAGAAGTTACAAGAGCAAAGCCCAATTTAATCGGGCTTTGGGTTTCTTATTGAGTAGTACGCACGCCAAGTAAAGAGGGCGCGATAAAAAAAATAATAAGGTAGTATTTAGTTCTTTGTGTAAATAGTTTTCAATTCTTATTAGAGGTATTGCCAAATAGTGGCAAAAACTATAATATTATATATGGGCTCGGGATTCATCTCCTTCCAATAAATAAAAAGTAAGAATATGAAATCAATCTATTGCCGCTTCTTAATAGTTGTATTTGCTTTTTTATTTGCATGTAGTACAAATAGTTCATACATTCAAGAAATTGAGAAAGAGCTAGGTATAAAAATAAAAGGGACATATGAAATAAAGAAGGTAAAAAAAGAAGCAGTAGGGGCTGATTACTCACGCGAAATTATTATTCAGTTTACTGAACAGAGCTACGACTCAATTGTGACGCAAATCAAGGGAAATTTGTTTGATCAAGATTCGCTTAAAACTGCGGTTAAGAATCAAGTAGTATCGACATTATCTGGAATTAGGAAGAATGGTTATTGGATTGTGGATGGGTATACCTACAGATATCATAATCCTGAAGCGGTTGATGAGCCAGTCAGTTGTATCCTTGATAACAAAAGTAAGACACTGACTTATGTATATGTTCATTTATAATAGCGGCATGATTTATATTGAAGCAAAACATCAGATATTGCCCACCCACACCCTGGTTCCGAACTCAACCTTGAATTCTCTAAATGCAGTGACGAAAGCCTTGGTCATGGGTCTGAATAATACTATGTACAGTTAGGCATGGTCTAAGGTAGGGGACAACGAGGAGTTCAAGACGCATATCAAGACAGGACTGACGGTAAATAAGAACGGATATCTGTATATTTATGTGAGCAACGAGACGCCGAACGTTGACGTGTTCTTTGATAATGTACAGGTAAGCCATGTAAGAGGCCCCTTGATGGAAGAGACGCATTATTATCCGTTCGGGTTAACAATGGCGGGGATATCATCAAAGGCGGCGGGTAAATTAGAAAACCGTTACAAGTACAACGGTAAAGAGAAACAGGAGAAGGAGTTTAGTGATGGTAGTGGGTTGGAATGGACAGACTACGGAAATAGAATGTATGACCAGCAGTTAGGCAGATGGCATAAAACGGATAACAAAGCGGAGTTATACTTTGCTACATCCCCTTATGTGTATGCATTAAATCAGCCTACACATGCTGTCGACCCCGATGGAAACCTCGTGGTATTTATTAATGGCATGCACACAGGCGATGGAGGGAAGCCGCAATACTGGCGGTCATATGATAAAAAAGGAAATGAAACAGGGGCATTTGACAAAGCCTTTAGTAATCATTTTGATGACCACAGAATTATGTACAGAGATGGCGCAATGGGTGGTAGTAAAAACACGTTTTCAGCGTGGGGAATTGGCGATGGAAACTTATTGCCTTCAAGCAGGATGCTTGCTGGGGAACAACAAGGTGAAAAAGATGTAGCTTCTCTCATTGCCAATTTGGCAAGAGATAAAAGCGGAAACATTACTGAATCAATCAAAATTGTTGCTCATAGTATGGGTGCTGCTTACGCTAAAGGCTTTATCATGGCAATTATCGAATATGCCAAAGCTAATCCAGAGTTAACTAAAGGGCTGAAAATTACAGAATACGATTTTGCTGCTTTTCAGCAAAACCATTTGGAAGCGATAGACGGAGTACCTTTATTTCAGTTCGATAATGAAAAAGATAATGTTGTAGGACATACGTTTGGATTTTTAACAGGCAGTAAGCACGCAAAGCAAAAAGGGCGTGATGAGAAAAATAGTAATGACAATGTTAATCCCGAAGGAGGGCATTCAATTATGGATTTCGTAAGTGCTATTTCCAATCTTTCTGAAGGTACTTATAAATATATTGATGGTAAGTTTGTAAAACAGTAAACCCATTTTATGAGTGAGAATAGTGTATTTAGAAAGCCTTGGATATTGTATTTAATTTGGTTGGGGTTATTCCTACTTTTTATATTCATAGGGATACCCTTGCTGGATAAAGGTCATTCAGGTGGGGAACAAATACCTCTGATTTCATTAGGCTATGCGTTGAATGTTTTAATATATGGAACAATAATCATTAGTGCTGTCATTCCATTTTTGTACAATGCTTGGTTTAGAAAGTATTGGTATGTAAATGCAACCATCGGAATACTATGTATTATTTTGCTGCTCTATGTAGAAGTGTTTAATAAGTAAAGCTCAAAATTAAAATAATCACCACCTCACTATCGGGGTGGTTTTTTCGATACCAATAATTTTATAAAAAACGATTATGCAGAACGTTGAGAGATTAATAAGTGTTTTCAAAAAAGATGATGACGCTTTAGTTGATGAAATTAATGTTGACCATCTTGGTTTTGAGAAGTTACGAAGTGTGTTGAATCCATCTGATGACGATAAAGAGATGTATGATGTATATCCAATTGATTCAACAAAGGCATCTCAGTTAAAAGGATTGCTTGATATTAAATTCGACTTCAATACCTATATATATCAATTGGATTGCTTTGCGAAGAAATAGACCCATACTCAGTATTATGTTTAACCACCTTATAATCTGGGGTAACGCCCACGAATTTTCTTACAAAAACCGTTTGAATATTTGAACGAGTAGAATAACAATATTGTAATTACACAAAGCCACTCCAGAACGGGGTGGTTTTTTTGCGTGTTGTTACACTTCCCTTTTGGCAGGTAATAAATCAATAAAAATCTAGGAGTGTCTCAATCTTCCGGATTCAGATATTCAACGACCCGGGCACGAAACTAGGGGACTTCCGCACCAGTGGTAACAGCTCCAATATCTACGCAACGAGCGCAGCGGCGAAGACGGATTACAGCTACGACGCAAACGGCAACCTGATAGAAGATAAGAACAAGGACATTGCCTCGATCAGCTACAATCACCTGAACCTACCGTATGAGATCACGGTAACGGGCAAAGGAACGATCAGGTACATCTATGATGCATTAGGCAACAAGCTGGAAAAACGCACGGTAGAAACGACCCCACAAAGCAAGACAACACGGACAACGTACCTGGGGGGCTATGTATACCAGAACGACAGCCTGCAGAGCATAGCCCATGAGGAAGGCCGTGTAAGGAAGAAGGCAGACGGCAGTTATGTATACGATTACTATATCAAAGACCATTTGGGGAACACGCGGGTGGTATTAACAGACGAGGAACAGACCGACGCCTACCCGGTAGCGAGCCTGGAGAGCTCTACCTTGAACAATGAGAAGATCTACTACAATATACCGGACGACGGATCAACGCGGGTCAACAAGAATACGGTAGCAGGCTACCCGACGGACAGTTACACAGACCCGAACGATTATATCCAGCGGCTGAGCGGAAGTGGAACAAAGGTAGGAACGAGCATAACGCTGAAGGTAATGGCAGGAGACAGTTACCATATCCGTGCGAACAGTTGGTACCGGTTAAACGGAGTAACCCCGGGTACCCCGGTAAATCCGCTGACAAGCATCATAGCCGCATTGGCAGGAGGAGTAGCGGAAGCGGGAGGCTGGAAGAACACAAGCGCCTACCTGCAATCGAGCGGCATCCTGGACCCGGCGGTAACAGACCTGCTGAACAGCCAGACAGCGGCATCGGGCAAGCCGAAAGCGTACCTGAACTGGTTGTTGCTGGATGAGCAGTACCGGTATGCGGGAGGCGGATATGAACAGGTAGGAGACAACGAGGAGTTCAAGACGCATATCAAGACGGGGTTAACGGTAAATAAGAACGGATATCTGTATATTTATGTGAGCAACGAGACACCGAACGTTGATGTGTTCTTTGATAATGTACAGGTAAGCCATGTAAGAGGCCCCTTGATGGAAGAGACGCATTACTATCCGTTCGGGTTGACAATGGCGGGGATCAGTAGTAAGGCAGCAGGGAAACTCGAAAACCGTTATAAATACAACGGTAAAGAGAAACAGGAGAAGGAATTTAGTGATGGTAGTGGGTTGGAGTTGTATGATTATGGGGCAAGGATGTATGATGCACAGATAGGGAGGTGGCATGCAATAGATCCTTTAGCATATAATTACCACTCTTATACTCCTTATGCCTATGTATTGAATAATCCAATAAATATGATTGACCCCGATGGTCGATATTCAACACATACGGATTCTTCAGGAAATGTTTTAGCCGTTTATAATGATAGAGATTTAGGAGTATATAAACATGACGATGCTAAATCAAAAAAAGATATCGATAAAGACCGGGAAAAGACTAAGTCAACATCAGGCGGTGGTGAGAAAATGGGTGAAACGGAAAATTGGGATGAATTTGTTATCCCTGGAACAAACAAAGCAGACGGCAAGATTGAGTTTGGCAAATCTTGGGATAAGGTAATTGATAATTTGCATGATGATGCAACGTCAATGGATTTAAAAGAGATAGGAGCAAATTCCAAACTTTATAAAAAATTTGATATAAAAAATGACAAAGAATTAGCTCCTAATGGTCCGATGACAGGACGACTGTTAGATGGTAAATATGCTTCCGCAAGGTCAGCTGGTAACTACTTAGCAGGATATAATGGAAGATGGGGTACTTATTTTGGAATGTATATTTCATTCAACACTTATATGAAATTGGCAGGCGCATATCAACAAGGAAAATATACTACTACTAACGCAATGAAAATAGTAGTATTTGGAACAAGTTATGGGCCTGCTCCTTGGTTTGGTGAGGATGCATATTCAGGTAGAATGGTTAAAAAAGGCTGGAATTCTGGCCGCAAAATGTCAAGTTATGAGTAAAATGAAAATTATTACTTTATCAATTATCGCAATAATCGTAATAGGTGTTATTCTTTTGTACTTTGCAGTTCCAAACGAGGATGAAGCAGTTATTTATAAAACTGTTAAGTTGAGATCGAAAGATGGGCAATCATCGTTATATATAAAGAAAAAAATATGGGGGATGACATCGGACGGGCAACAGATAATTATATCCGATTCAGATGATAAGAAATTTGAAGCGGATAGTTTCAATCATTATATCTTTAACGGACTTATGCCCTTCTTCTATAAACTTGAGAACGATACGTTAACGGTTTATACAAGACAAGTATCGTCTATTCCCCAAAACCTACGTACTAAGTTCTCCATTGTGCAGTTTGAATTAGAAAATCCTGATATGATGCGGTTAATTGAGAATGATAACTATAAAAAGCAAGGGTTGAAAGAAATAGAGTAAACGGGTCGTTCTCGAAGAGAGCTTTAATTACTATCCGTTCGGGTTGACGATGGCGGGGATAAGTAGTAAGGCGGCGGGGAAGTTGGAAAGTAAAAATAAGTTCAACGGAAATAAGCTTGAGAGTGGTGAGTTTTCGGATGGATCGGGTCTTGAAATGTATGACTTTAATGCTCGTACATATGACCAGCAGATAGGAAGGTTTTTGCAAATAGACCCATTGGTAGAAAAGTATTATTCACAATCAGTATATAATTTTGGACTCAACAACCCCGTTTTATTTAATGACATTAGTGGAATGGATGTAGACCCTTCACAATTAAAAGGGAAAGCCAATGTAAGTGCCTTGCAAAATATATTGTCAACAAAAGTGGGCCTTAAATTGATTGGACAGTTTATGCATAAAGGTCAAAGTCTCAAAATAACTATAGATGGGGAAACCACCACTTATAACTTCAATAAGGAAGGGGGAAGGGCAAACGACAACTTAGTACTTATAAGTACAGTTGCGTCTGTTTTGAACCCAGAAGGACAAGGTAATGCCGGTATTCCGAGGGAAGCTGTTACGAGTGAAACAGAAAAAGTAGGCAATAAAGAAATTGGAGAAGATGCCAGATATGACACCCGTAAAGGAGTAAGTTTTAATATTTTTATAGAAAAAGAACTACCTGAGAAAAACGCAACAAGTGCCTTGGCGCATGAATTAAGTGTTCACGTTGACCCTAACACACAAAGATTAGGTAAGATAAATCAGCAATTGATTGATGGTACACTAAAGCCTGGTACAGCAAGTTATTTAAAACAACTACAAAATATTCAATATAGTGGCGGTATTGACCATCAAAAATTAGGGCAAGGTCTTAATTCGTCCTACCAAAATATGTCGGCTCAATTAGATAAGTTAAAAAACACAACTCAGTACACTGAACTTTACAAAAAAGATGTAAAAGAACATAACTAATATACAATGAAGCAACATTTTATTCTCAGTTTACCAATTATTTTATGTTTTGTTATGTATGGATGTAAACAGGATATTCATACTGGTGTAGCAAAACTAGAGACAGAAAAGTTGAAAGATGGCATTACGAAAGTAGTTGGGTCTACAATCGATGGAAAGAAGCAAGGACTTTGGGTTACCTATGACGATAGCGGTCGAGTAACATCATGTCGAACTTATGTTAACGATAGCTTGCTGGGCGAGGAAATAAATTATTGGGAGAATGGAAGAATTTCATCAAGACGCTATCTGAAGGGCGAGGAAATACAGGGAGAATGGATACAGTATTATGACTTTGACAAAAACAAGGTCGCGCAAAAGGGAAGTTATAAGGATGGTAATAAAGTTGGAGTTTGGGAGTACTATCTTGAAGATGGTAGATTAAACAAGAAAATTGAATACACTCAAAAGGGAGAAAGGGTTATAGTTGATAACCACTTGATACCAGAAATTCCTCAAAAAAAATAGATTTATCAATGGCTGTTGCAAGCCACTCATAAGTGGGCGCTCTTTAGGAGAAACATGCAGCAATGGGGCTGGAAGACAGGCGGCAGTGTGCAGATAGATAGTCTTGGATATGATTATACGGGGAGCAGCAACAAGCTGAAGAGTGTATATGATGCATTCAACGACCCGGGCACGAAACTAGGCGACTTCCGCACCAGTGGTAACAGCACCAATATCTACGCAACGAGCGCAGCGGCGAAGACGGATTACGGCTACGATGCCAACGGCAACCTGATAGAAGATAAGAACAAGGACATTGCCTCGATCAGCTATAGTCACCTGAACCTGCCGTATGAGATCACGGTAACGGGCAAGGGAACGATCAAGTACATCTATGATGCATTGGGCAACAAGCTGGAAAAACGAACGGTAGAAACAACCCCACAAAGCAAGACAACGCGGACAACGTACCTGGGGGGCTATGTATACCAGAACGACAGCCTGCAGACGGTATCCCATGAGGAAGGCCGTGTAAGGAAGAAGGCAGACGGCAGTTATGTATACGATTACTATATCAAAGACCATTTGGGGAACACGCGGGTGGTATTAACAGACGAGGAACAGACCGACGCCTATCCCGTAGCGAGCCTTGAGAGCTCCACGCTGAACAATGAGAAGATCTATTACAATATACCGGACGACGGATCAACGCGGGTCAACAAGAATACGGTAGCAGGCTATCCGACGGACAGTTACACAGACCCGAACGATTATATCCAGCGGCTGAGCGGAAGCGGAACAAAGGTAGGAACGAGCATAACGCTGAAGGTCATGGCAGGAGACAGCTACCATATCCGTGCGAACAGTTGGTACCGGTTAAACGGAGTAACCCCGGGTACCCCTGTAAATCCGCTGACAAGCATTATAGCAGCATTGGCAGGAGGAGTAGCGGAAGCGGGAGGCTGGAAGAACACAAGCGCGTACCTGCAATCGAGCGGGATTCTGGACCCGGCGGTAACGGACCTGCTGAACAGCCAGACAGGGGCATCGGGCAAGCCGAAGGCCTACCTGAACTGGTTGTTGCTGGATGAACAGTACCGGTATGCCGGAGGAGGGTATGAACAGGTAGGGGACAACGAGGAGTTCAAGACCCATATCAAGACGGGGTTAACGGTAAATAAGAACGGATATCTGTATATTTATGTGAGCAACGAGACGCCAAACGTTGATGTGTTCTTTGATAATGTACAGGTAAGCCATGTAAGAGGTCCCTTGATGGAAGAGACGCATTACTATCCGTTCGGCAGTACATTAGCCGGAATATCATCTAAAGCAGCAGGTAAATTATCTAATAAGTATAAGTTTAATGGATATGAAAAACAGAGTGATGAGTTTAGTGATGGTAGTGGATTAGAATGGTATGACTATAAACACAGATTTTACGATAATCAATTAGGTAGGTTCTTCAGTGTTGATGTACTATCGGATAAGTACCCTTTTTACTCACCGTATCAATTTGCAGGTAATCAGCCAACAATTGCGATAGATTTAGATGGATTAGAACCGTGGTACACAATTGATGGACATAGGGCTATTAGCGGTGGCCCATATCGGGAAGCGTATATGAATACGTTAGGGTTGTACTCTGCAAGACAAATGGTAGCCAGATCAAACGTAGGAAATAGCCAAGCTGCTGGTAATACAATTAAGCAGGATAATCGAAGTCCCCAACAACAAGCAGAAGATTATGCACGAGGAGAGGCTAATCAGCAAATGAACAAAATGTATGCTTCTAATTCACAGGAATCAGAATCGTTCAGAATTTTTGCAGGAATGGGAGCTGCTGCAACTTCATATCTCCCTGGTCTAGCTGTTGAAGCTGCATTCTCAAAATTAGCTACTTCATCTGTATGGGGAGCAAATGCATTGCAACGAGGTCTTACAATTGAAAAAATGTTAGGAGGCAATCTTCCAGCGAATTTCCCTGTCATTGATAAAGTAGCCGATGGCGTTGCAACAAGTATTAAGAGCGTTGACGTAACGCTAAGTACTTATACAAAAGGCAATGGGCTACTCAATACATTAAATGGCTACATAAACAAGTTGAGTAACTTTACAGGTGCAGAAAGGAGCGGTATGGCAGTACGTGAAGGAATAGAGTTTACAAGCAAATCTTTAGAGGTTGCTATACAGCCGGGTAAAGCTTCTCTTGCCCAATGGGAGCAGATTAGTCAGGCAATGAAGAACGCAAAAGATGCTGGTGTTGGTTTTAGACTTCAATTCATTAAATAGTTATGAGCAAAATAGGAAATGCGTCTGTTTATAAGTTTGTAAAGACAGGAAAGATTTTTATTCATTCCTTATCACAAATACAGATGGGAGTTAGTATCGGTACTGAGCCATATATTTGGCTGGATAAAAATGCTTCACAGGAGGATATTGTTAGCGGTTTAATTGTAGCAATGAGTCAAACTAAAAGTGGGTTGCCTAATCCAACAGATTGGGCTTCATTCTCAAAAGAGTTCATTAAAGCAATTGGTCTTACGAAGCAAAGTGATTTATATAAAGGTAGTATTCTTGTAGGGGTGGTACATAAAGATGGTGTTATCTCGTTTAGACCTATGACTAATAATGGTTCTAAAGGTTTTGTGAATGTGCCGCAATCTGAAATCCAATTACCAGATACCGCAAGCATCGAAGAGCTAGGAACAGCATTAGAAGCTGCTTTTAACAAATGTGAGTGAGAAGTATTAACTATTTCATATAAATAACTGATCCGTTTCATATATTTTTAAAGCCACTCTACTCCTGGGTGGCTTTTTTTATTGTGGTAGGTTTTGCTGGAAGAATACAAGCGCCTACCTGCAATCGAGCGGTATCCTGGATCCGGCGGTAACAGACCTGCTGAACAGCCAGACAGCGGCATCGGGCAAGCCGAAAGCGTACCTGAACTGGTTGTTGCTGGATGAGCAGTACCGGTATGCGGGAGGCGGATATGAACAGGTAGGAGACAACGAGGAGTTCAAGACGCATATCAAGACGGGGTTAACGGTAAATAAGAACGGATATCTGTATATTTATGTGAGCAACGAGACACCGAACGTTGATGTGTTCTTTGATAATGTACAGGTAAGCCATGTAAGAGGCCCCTTGATGGAAGAGACGCATTATTATCCGTTTGGGTTGACGATGGCGGGGATAAGTAGTAAGGCGGCGGGTAAATTAGAAAACCGTTACAAGTACAACGGAGGAAGTGAATTACAGAATAAAGAGTTCAGTGATGGTTCAGGACTCGAAATGTATGATACACATTTTAGAAACCTTGACCCCCAATTAGGAAGATGGTGGCAGGTTGACCCTAAACCCACGGATGCAGAAAGTCCTTATGCTTCGATGGGGAACAATCCAATTTTGAAGAATGATATAATGGGTGACACATCGTCCCCTTCTCCTTCAGTAAAAGGTACCTTTGCCATCACACTTGGTTTGTCACTTAAAGCAAGTTTCAAAATTGAAGGAACGCCAATTAAAGCAGGTTTTGAAGTAGCTGACGAAGGGGACCTGATAGGAGTGCGAGACAATGAGTTTAAGGCTGCTGGCTATAATTTCAAAACAAAGAATTTTGAAGAATCAAAGAGGCTTGGTGGAAATATATTTGGATTTGGAGGTTCTGTAGGCGGAGATATTTCTTATGATAAAGATGGGAATGCGTTGGGGAAAACCGTTACATCGATAAGCACTCCTTTAACATCGACAGAAACTACCACGGATACAAAAACTAACAAATCAGAAACAACAACCTACGTAGGTGTAGAGTTTAAGCTTGCTTTGGGTGTCGGTATAGATATTAGTTTGAAATTTCCAGTTTCGCCAAGCTCATCAAAGCCATTGCCATTACATGAAAATGGAAAAGCAAAAGCAGATAATACAGCTATAAAAAAACCAATTATATTTCCAATCCCTAAATAGATTATTATGTTAGTTATATTGATTTTCCTTAGCCTAATCTGTCTCTTCCTAAGAGTATTTTATTATGAACGAAGCCTTGGTGAAGGAGTAACAAATAGTCTATTGTCCTTAACGACAAAGATGTTTTCGTTTAGATATCTTCTTCCTATTAAAAGCGATGGGGATAAAAGTAAGGAAGCTTTAGGTTATCAAAAACGGGCAGGGCTATTTTTGACACTTTTTTATGTGCTTCTCGTTATCATTATGATATATAGTATTATATATGCTGCTCTTCATGACGGTAGTGTATATTGATATGTAAACTACTCACCCTATTCAAAGCCACTCCGAAATGGGGTGGCTTTTTTATGCCCATGTCTCACCTTTAAAATCATGTATACGCTACTAACAACAAACCCACACTGGTTTACTTACATCGCCGATGAACTACTAATTGAATTGTTAGGGGGTGTAAGAATTGATACACTGGACAGGATGAGAGTAACCATAAAAGTAACTGTTACCAAAAGGAAGTATCCACAATACACAGAAGAGCTTGCAGGATTGGCTGTAAGGCATAATCTGGATTTGTATAATGATGTGTAGGTGAAGAAACGACAATGTAAGTATTTACGGGAAAAGTTACTGAGCAGGCAGCAACCCTGATAATTCATATACAACGCTAGTGAATGATTTGCGTACAGCGTTGGCAAATACCAGTGTTGTATCAGGGTCGGGTAAGGGGGTAACGTCAGCAGTGTTTACGGGTTCACCAGTAACGCCGGGAGAGGTAAGTAGTTTTTTGTCAACAGCACCCTTGGTAAATGGTAGGCCGAAATCTTATATTAACTAGATACTGTTTGATGAGCAGTTCAGGCCGGTTAGCTCGAGTAGTGGATTTAGTGCGGTGGATAATAGCTCCGGCACCTTAAAAACACATATTCAGGGTGTAGACATTACAAAGAACGGATATCTGTATATTTATGTGAGCAACGAGACGCCAAACGTAGACGTGTTCTTTGATAATGTACAGGTAAGCCATGTAAGAGGCCCTTTGATGGAAGAGACGCATTACTATCCGTTCGGGTTGACAATGGCGGGGATCTCATCAAAGGCTGCTGGGAAGTTGGAGAATAGGTATAAGTTTAATGAAGGAACTGAGTTAACAAGTGATTTGGGATTGAATTGGTATGAAACAGCATTTAGGCCGTATGATGCTCAAATAGGTCGGTTCACCCGAATTGATGATATGGCAGAGGATTTCGAAGATTTTAGCCCATATGTATTCGCTAATAACAATCCAATTCTTTTGAATGATGAGTTTGGGTTGGCATCTGATACAATAGTTGGTACATCAAAAGAGGTTGTTGTTGAGGGAGTTCGGAAAAAAGGAAAGACTATTGTACCAGTAAATCTACCTGGTCATAGCATTAAACCTAATCCTGATTTTAATCCTTTTGATTCACAAGTTGATAATGACAATCCGTACATTAATCACAGACAAACAAATCCATATGCTTGGAATGACAATATTTTAAATGAGAGTATAAGTACAACAACGAAAGCCGCTACTATTATTCCGATAGGTAGGTCACTTAAATGGCTTAGAACAATTTTACGACTTTCTAAATTAAAAAGTCAAATTCCAGATGCAGCTAAAAGAGTTGTAGAATACGCACAACGTAAAAATGGGGCAGCGCAACCAGGTCACGTTGGAGGAAGAACATTTAAAAATGATGGAAGAGGAAGTGGGCAAAGGTTACCTCAGACCACACGAAATGGAGAGTCAGTAACATATAAAGAATATGATGTACATCCACGGGTAGATGGTGTAAATAGAGGAAGTGAACGTGTTGTGATTGGCAGTGACGGTAAAGCCTATTACACCAATAATCATTATCAAACGTTTAAAGAAATTAAACTAAAATAACCATGAATGAGTCTTTGAATAAAGAATTTACTTTTTTATGTAATTTGTATGATTTGCCAACTGAGTCAACTTATATCGCAGTAGTTGATTGTGTAAATGCTGAAAATTGGAGTGGATTTAAAAGTGAATGTAGTCGTGCATTTAGATTCCCAGATTATTTTTCAGGAAATATGAATTCATTTCGAGAAATTATTAATGATTTATCTTGGCTAAAAAAATCTAATTACATATTGATGTTCACCAACCCTGATAGACTACTTCGGTTGGAAAATGAAGAGGAGAAGAGTTATCTGAAAAATTTATTGGATGAAGTAAGCCTTGAATGGAAAAATGTTCCTAACTACCCAGGAGAAGATGAATTCAGGAAAAAATCCAAATTCATAGTACATTATGAGAAGTAATTTTTGAAGAAAAAAAGCTGATTTACAACAACCACTCCACAAAACGGGGTGGTTTTTTTAAATGAAATAGTCTACTTTTAAACGGTACTAAAAAAGGGGAGCTTACACACAGTCAAAGATGTCGTAGATGATGCGGTAATTGGCAACGCGTATGCGGAAACCATCCCTTCCTTTTAGTTTTTTGTAACCCTGTGGGCGTGGGTTGTCAGCGAGGCTGAGGATGGCGGTTTTTATTTTGGAGTAATAGGGTTCATCAATTTTCTCCAAAGCTTTTTGTACAGATTTTTCAATCCTCAGTTTATACATTCTTTTTTCTTTTGGCATCTATCTGCTTAAAAGCGGTAGCAGCGTCTGTAAAAACCTGTTTCTTTTTTTTAGCGGCATCATAAGCCTTGATATCGGCGAGTTCTTCAAGTTCTTCAAGCAGTTGCTTGTAAGCTTTGATAGGAAGTATAGCGGATATTTTGTTGCCCTTTTGGTCTGTTATAAAAGTGGTGGATGTCATAGCTTCAAATTTATAAATTAATGAGCGTAAGCTTTTCTTGTTTTGGCATCTCGAACATAAGTATCAATGAGATCGAAGAGTGTTTTTTTCTTATCCTCTTCGAGTAGTTGCAGATCGTTAAATCGTTGTAGCGTTTTTTTATCAAAGCTTTTATAGACACCTTCGCCTACCAGATTATCCAGCGATACTTCGAGTGCATCGGCAATCTTCTTGGCGGCATCAATGGAGGGTACGGCTTCCTTACGTTCATACTTGCCGATCATAACCCTAGATACGCTGCTATGGGTAGCTAAGTCAGCCTGTGACCATTGTTTTTTCTCCCGTAGTTCTGCGATGATTTTGCCTGTGTTCATATCTGAAAAGGGATTTTTAGCTATAATTATTCAATAATATCAGCAAAATTAGAAACTATTGGGGATAGAATAAAATAAATATCAAATTTAATAAATGATACCTTCTCGTCAATACCACTTTTATTGTGCGAGTTGTTGTACTTGTCGTTTGGTGAGGAATGCGTCGATAAAAGTTTTGATGAGGTTTTTATCTTCTGGGTTCATGAGTTCGACCTGTTTGAACTGTTTAAGGAGTTCTTTGTCGGTGAGTTAATTTTATGTAGTATTATTACTACATAAAAATCGGTGATTATATAATTAATATCCTGCTACTTTTGGCGCCCCTTTTATGCGCTTTTGGTAATTCCATTTAAAAATGTGCTTATGAAAAGAATAAAATTAATTAGCAGCTTATTTTTCCTGCTGGGTTCATCAACAGTTTTTGGCCAGAAACAGATTCAAAAGGGTTGGGTGGTGGCCAATACCGGTGATACCCTGAGAGGTGATATCGTTGTGAATGAATGGGGCAGGAATCCTGAGAAAATCACATTTAAGTCTACCAGTGAAAAAAAATATGAAGTAGCCGATTTACAGGCTTTTGGTGTAGATGGAGAAAATCTGTTGTATAAGCGGTATACGATAGAAAAACACCTTACGCCGGTAAACGAATATGATGAGGTTCCATCCAACGAAAATAAAACAGAAAGCATAACGGCCTGGTTAAATATACTGGTGCAGGGTAAGATTTCCCTGGCACACTATATGAATAGTGAAAGGTCGTATTTCTATTATATCAGGGATAATCAACCTGTTGAGCTGATATACAGCAAGGGTATTAAAAAATTCAATGGCGAAAAGGATAAAAATGATCCTCGCTATGGTACTTCCTCTGTAACAGAGAACCTGGAATATAAAAAACAACTCTGGAATCTTAACATTGCAGAGAAGGAAATGGGGGATATCTCAGAACAGCTTAACAGAACAGGATATAATGTCTATGAATTAACCAATGTTTTCAGTAAGCTGAATAATGTAAAACCCAAAAGTCCTGCAAAAAGCGGGGGAACCTTTTTTGTTGGCCTGGGTGTTGCTGCTTTCTCAACTACCGTAACAGGATCCGGTACATTACTGAATAAGGATTCTGAAATCAAGAGCGCCACTTCACCCCTTATTAAATTCGGGTACCTGATAAAATCTTCAAGCCCTTATGCCAAGTTAAGCTTTATGGTGGAAGGCGCTTTATTGTTTTACAATACAACCGGAACAAAAAAATCCGCAATCAGCAATGGAATTAAATATGATTTTAAAAATACATTTGCAGGCGCCGGATTGTCTGTAAAATATACATTGAACCCTTTGGCCCGGGCCCGCGTTTCATTGAATGCAGGGGTAATGGGATTGATTAATGTGAGTAAAAAAAATCAAACCTCCGAGGAGAGTTTAAGCGGATCGGTTTCCGTTTATCAGAATACCCCAAAGTTTAAAAATGTGGTTGCATCTCCTGCTGTTGGAGCGATGGTCAGCTTTTCTAAGTTTGATCTTTTTGCAGATTACCGGTTTGGAAGCAACATGACTGAATATATCAATACGAACTATAAAGTGAATATATTATCCGTTGGGGTTGCCTACCGTTTCAGGTAGAGGGCCTGGTGGCACTGCCATCCGGCTTTAACCCTTCTGTGTAAGCAACCTTCGCTTCACTTTTTCCCATAATGTACTGAACGGATTTTCTGCTGCAGGCTCCCATTCCCGGATTTCCTGCTGTATGCTGCTTTTCCTTTTGGCGGAAGCTTCTGCAAAGAAGTGCCGGGTCATTTCTGTATCCTGCTCATACGCTTGGCGTTGGGTGATGGCCTCCATTTCCTCCTGCAGTTCCACCTTCAACTCATAGGTTCCTGTTGGCAGCAACAGTTTGGCCAGTACGGGCATCAGTTCTATCAACAACAAAATGGCCACCAGCAGATAATACCGGAATGCTACGGCATTGCTGTTTTCTATCAGGTGGTTCAGCGCCTCAATACGGGTGATGAATCCATTGTTCAGTAGAGAAGCAAAGGTTTGCTGCTCCTGTTGTATATGTGCTTCCATTGCTTTCAGCGCACTGTCCGCACGGGCTATTTCCGGTGCAAGTTCGGCGGCCTTTTGCCGGTAGTCCTGGTCCAGTTTCTGGTAGGCGGATTGTTTGGCCTGTGCAATGGTTTTCAGCCCCGGTTTTTTACTGCCCCCGGTTCCGTCTGCTTCCTGGATAAATGCTTCCCGGGCTTTACTTACCTCGGCATAGCGATTCTTCAGCTCTGTTTCTGCCACCTGCTTCCGCATCTGCACCGCGGATCGTTCTGCGGCATATACACTATCCTGCCTGTTTCTTTTTTCCTTTTTCCGAACCTCATTGTCGAGGGAGATCTGCAGGTTGATTTCCTTGTCAAATAAAAATACCAGGGCGGGCTGCGCCATAAACAACCCGATGGATACGGCCAGCAATCCCCGGAACAGCAGGGGTAAGAACTTTTGTTTGCCTTTTCTCATGCCTTTGATCAGGGCCCGGTCTATCTGCAGGATGATCCACCCCATCAGCAGGCCCAATAAAATGGCCGCATACACACTTGCTACCACCGTACTGAAAAAATAGGCCCAGGCCAGGGTGGCAAAGGTCCAGGTGCCCAGTACCAGCATTCCAATGATGGCATACCTGCCCCGGTCTACGGTACAATCGGTTAATAACTGCTCATCTGCGGTGGAAAGCCACCAAAGAAAACGGGTTCTGCGGGAGGGGGATGTGTTTACCACCATAACAACGATTTTATCGGGTTATCCGTTGCCGGTTATGCTTTTAAACCGGTTAAAAGGAGGTTGGTGGTTGGTTGGAAGGTCAAAGGAACGATATTTTGGCCTATTTTAACCATTTTGTTCAGGAAACGCCCAGTTCTCATTCCAAATACTACCTTTGCCGCTCAATAAAATTTAGTATGAAGACGGACAAGAATTCGGTCATTGGGTTTGTGTTGCTTGGTGCATTGTTTATTTTGTATTTCTGGTACACCGGACAGCAACAATCATCCATACTTAAATTGAAGCAGCAGCAGGAGGATTCTTTGACGAAAGTTGCCGCTGCTAAAGTTAAACTGCAAGACACTGTTGCAGCCAAACTCGACTCCTTAAAAAGAGATACCGCAGTCAGGAAAGCGGCTGCCGGTAATTTCACCGACGCTGCCGTGGGTACGGAGCAAACGGTTGTGCTGGAGAATGAGGTCATGAAAGCCACTTTTACCAATAAGGGTGCGCAGATTAAGAGCGTTCAACTGAAAAAATACAAGGACGGTTCCGGTAATCCGGTCGTGTTATCCGATAAGAGCAGCATCAGTTACAATATCAATACCGGCGCTGGTCTGAGCGCCCGTTCCGAGTCGCTGTTCTTTACTGCGGCCAGTGTGGAGAAAGGTGCGCAGGGCACACAGATCGTGAAGTTCTCTATTGATGGAGCCAATGGACAGCGGGTGGTACACGAGTTTACCGTTAAGCCCAATGAATATAATATCGACTGGAAGCTGCAGATGAACGGAGCGGATCAATTGCTGACCAATAATTCCCTGAACTTCAACTGGAATGTGGCTACTACGCAGATGGAACGTACGGCCGGTTACGAAAGGCAGGTGTCCAATATCTGTTTCTCTGAAGGGAATGATTTTGATTATATCTCTTCCAAAACGGAACATACTTTCGGAAAGCCGGTCCAGTGGCTGAGCGTGGTACAGCAGTTTTTCAACAGCACCCTGATTGCCGATAACAGTTTTACCGGCGGTGATGTAAAATGGGAGCGCAAAACAGATACAACCCATCACCTGGCAACGACTGCGGCTAACCTGCAAATGAAGGTTCCCGCTGCTGCTGCTATCAGTATTCCTTTTCATTTTTATATCGGCCCAAGCGATTATGAAATGCTGAAAAAGCAGGCTCCTGAAATGGATAAGATCGTGAACCTGGGTAGAGACATGTACTCTTTTGTTCGTCCGATCAACAAGTACATTATCATGAAAGTGTTCGATTTCTTTGCAGGATTCGTTACCAACTATGGTTGGGTGGTATTGCTGCTGACACTGTTCATTCGCCTGGTTACCGCCCCGCTTACCTACAGCAGTTACCTCAGCGGCGCCAAAATGAAAGCGATGCGTCCTGAACTGGATACCCTGAAAAAGAAATTCGGCGATGATCAGCAGGGTTTTGCCATGGAGCAGATGAAACTGTTCAGAGAAGCCGGTGTTAATCCGTTGGGTGGTTGTATTCCTGCATTGTTGCAGATCCCGATCTTCTTTGCCCTGTATAGTTTCTTTAATTCCAATATTGCATTGAGAGGCCAGGCATTTCTGTGGAGCAAGGATCTTTCTTCCTATGATTCCATTGCAACACTGCCTTTTACGATCCCTGCATTTGGCGATCATATCAGTTTGTTTACCATTACTGCGGTCATCACCAGTTTTGTGATTTCCATCTACAATATGAGCATGACCCCAACACAGGATAACCCTGCTTTGAAGTACATGCCTTATATCTTCCCGTTCATGCTGTTGTTTATCTTTAACAGCCTGCCTTCGGCGCTTACCTGGTACTATACCGTTTCCAATATCATTACATTGCTGTTGCAGTTTGTGATCCAGAATTATATTATTGATCACGATAAAATACTGGCAAAGATTGAGCAGAAGCGGAAAACGCCTAAAACCAAGAGTAAATGGCAGGATCGCTACGAGCAGATGATGGAGAGTCAGAAAAAAGTGCAGGATTTGAAAAACAAAACAAATAAAAAATAGTGGCTAACTTTAAACCCTTCCAAACCGGAAGGGTTTCTTGTTGAAGTAAACTGATGAATTATGCAAAAGTTACTGTTTCTTGTATTGCTGGTGACGGGTGGTTTGCATGCGTTTGCCCAAACCCGTGTGGTAGCAGAATGCACGGTTACATACAGTATCCAGGCGGCCGTTTCCGGGCAAACCGATCAGGAGGCCGCGGAATTATTAAAAGCCAGTTCCAAAACGGTTTATATCAAGGGAAACAACAGCCGGGTAGACCTGGTCAGTCCCTCCTTTCTGCAAACCATGATTTACGATAAGAGTACAGGTAATGCGGTAATCCTTCGCGAGATGGGCGCCAATAAGTTCATGACCAAACTGAGTGGTAAGGACTGGATAAGCCAAAACAGCAAATTCAGCGGCATGACCGTTACTTATCTGAATGAAACCAGGAATATCCTGGGCTATGATTGTAAAAAAGCCGTCCTGAAGCTGCAAAATGGCAGCCAGTTCACGGTATTCTATGCTACAACCATTGCACCTTCTGTCAGGGAGTTTGAATACCAGTTCAAAGATATTCCGGGTTTTGTGCTGGAATACGAAGCCATGGAAGGCGGTGGCCAAACCATTACCTATACCGCTACCCGGATCAATCTGAATCCCGTACAGGCATCAAAATTTGATATCCCTTCAAGTGGATACAGGCTACTGAATTAAAGCGGTGAAAAATTAGCGAACGGGAGGAGCAGGTGTCTTGAACTTTGGAACCTTCACTTTAAACTTATAGGGGTATATATAAGTGGTGTTCCCGTTTTCGTAGTGTAACATGCTGTTTACCTCGTTGTTCTGAAGGGTATTGGCGTTGGTGGGAACGTGAAGTCCTTTGTATTGAAGGTTCGATTTTACGGCGTTCAGGGAAAGTCCTTTTTTGGAGAATTTGCTGAGATTGCGAAGAGAATACTTACTGTTCCTGGTGCTTTCATCAACAATTCCAGTGAAGGAAAGCGCAGCATAAGTCAGATTGGCACTTAATACAAGTGCAATCGCCAGACAAAGGTTCTTATGCTTTAACATACTCTTCACTTTGCGAAGATAAGGATATTCCTCACTTTCCAAATATTTAATTTTTATTAACAATCGTGAATAATGGCCTAAAAATTGATAAATTTTATAGAAAGTTCCCTTTAATGGGCTAAATTAGAATAACAAACGTCCAATGCGAGATAATCCCTACCGCGAAGATCGTGAAGAGCTGAAGGAGCTGATCATTCAGTACCAGAACCTTAAACACGGCAGAAATCACAGTTTTTTAGAGGAAGATGCCTTTGAACGGATCATTGACTACTATGACGAAAAGGATGATATCCCCGAAGCCATGGAGGCAGCAGAGACCGCGTTGGCGCAATTTCCTTATTCTGCCAGCCTCATGATCAAAAAGGCCGATTTGCTGCTGGCCACCCGCAAATACCAGGAAGCCCTGGATATCCTGGAAACTGCCGAACTGTTCGACAGTACCGATCTCAACCTGTACATCCTGAAGACCGATGCCTACCTGGCCCTGGATCTGCAACCCAGGGCGGTGGAACTGTTGGAAGCCGCTTTAACCCAGTTTGAGGGAGATGAGCGCCTGGATCTCTTGTTTGAGCTGGCTGATGTGTACGATGATTATGAGGAATTTGACAAGGTTTTTGACTGCCTGAAGCTGATCCTGGAAGCGGACCCTACCAATGAGGAAGCCCTGTACAAGATCTGTTTCTGGACCGATTTTACCGGCCGTAACGAAGAAAGCATCCGGCTCCATCAGCAGATTATTGAAGAACATCCCTTTAGCGAACTGGCCTGGTTTAACCTGGCGGCGGCTTACCAGGGAATTAAACTATACGAAAAATCCATTGACGCCTATCAGTACGCGGTAGCCATTGATGAGAAATTTGATTATGCTTACCGGAACATGGGCGACGCCTACCTGCGGCTGAGAAAATACAAGGAAGCGATTGAAGTGCTGGAAAAGGTATTGGAACTGACCCGCCCGGAAGATGTGATTTACGAAGCCATCGGACATTGTTATCACCGCATGGGCAAATTTGCGCAGGCGAGGTTCAACTATAAAAAAGCGGTTCACCTGAACCCCGACGACAGTAAACTGCATTATAAAATTGCCGTGACCTATATGCTGGAAGAACAGTGGTCCGGCGCTGTGAAGCAACTGGAAAATGCCATGCGCATTCATCGCTCTGTGCCCGAATACAACCTGGCTATGGGGGAGTGCATGATGCACCTGAATAAATTCAGGGATGCCATCCAGTATTTTGGAACAGTGGTTCGTCATAAACCCAAAAACACGGCAGGGTGGGAAGCGCTGATCCGTTGTTTACTCAAGGCCGAACTCTTTGCAGAAGCGCTGGAGCAAAGTGTTGCTGCATTAAAAGCTACCGATGGTAAACCCTTGTTTTATTTTTATGCAAGTACGGCCCTGTTTGCCATGGGTAAATCAAAAGAGGCGTTGCTCCGGCTGGAAAATGGAATGGAGAAATCTCCCAAACTGCTCAAAAAGTTTATGGAATTGAATCCGGGTATACTGCAGAATAACCAGGTGGTCGATATCATTGCACGCTATAAGAAAGGGAAGAAAATTTAGCAATTAATTTCAATACACCCGGGTTGTTGTAAGGTGCAGATTGATGGCTTTAGCGTATTTTTGCCTCCGAATAAACAGAAAGGTATGATGAATTTCAATTTGACACAGATTCCGGAGAGAACAAAACAACCACGTAGCGCCGGACTGACAATGGTGATGGACAAGGGACTGAGCATTAACCAGGTGAAGGATTTTATGAGCATCGCCGGTCCTTATGTAGATATTGTGAAGCTTGGATTCGGAACATCGTTTGTTACGCCCAATCTGAAAGAAAAAATTGAAGTTTATCAGACTTATAATATTCCCCTTTATTTCGGAGGTACTTTGTTTGAAGCATTCCTGATCAGAAACCAGTTTGATGATTATCTCAATGTGTGTAAAAATTTCGGGATCAGCTATATTGAGGTAAGTGATGGTTCCATCAGTATCCCGCATGCAGAAAAATGCGGATATATCGAAAAATTAACGAAGTATGCCACTGTATTAAGTGAAGTGGGTAGCAAGGATGCAACACATATCATTCCTCCTTATAAATGGATTGAGCAGATGCGCGCAGAACTGGAAGCCGGTTCTTCCTATGTAATTGCAGAAGCCCGTGAAGCGGGTAATGTGGGTATTTACAGGGGAAGCGGTGAGGTAAGGGAAGGCCTGGTTCAGGAAATCCTCACACAGATCCCTGCGGAGAAAATTATCTGGGAAGCGCCGCAGAAAGCGCAACAGCTCTACTTCCTGGAACTGATCGGTTGCAATGTGAACCTCGGTAATATTGCGCCCAATGAAGTGATTCCGCTGGAGGCCATGCGCATTGGTTTAAGAGGAGATACTTTTGAATTATACCTCGATAAAAAATAGTGTATGCGCACATTTGGCCTGATCGGATACCCGCTGACACATTCCTTTTCTCAAGAATATTTTACCCAAAAGTTTGAGGAGCTGGGTATTACCGATGCCGAATACCTGAATTTTCCCATACCCGGTATTGACCAGCTTCCTGCGATCATGGCGGCGCATCCCGGTCTCTGCGGTTTCAATATCACCATTCCTTATAAGAAGCAGATACTCGAATTCCTGCACAGCGCTACGGACGCTGTAAAAGAGATGGGGGCCTGTAATTGTGTGCACATGGTGAATGGTCAGCTCAGAGGATATAATACCGATGTAACAGGATTCAGACAATCCCTCGAACCATTTCTGCAATCGCATCATACACGTGCATTGGTGCTGGGTTCAGGGGGCGCTTCTGCTGCGGTTACTTATGCGCTGGAAGAAATGGGTATTGGGTATACGGTGGTATCCAGAACGCCGGATATTTCCCAGTTCAGTTATGCTCAGATTAATGAACATGTAATGATGGAGCACACGCTGCTGATCAATACCTCTCCTGTTGGTCAGTACCCCGATATCCGGGCATTTCCTGAAATTCCCTATCATTTCATAACTGGCAGGCACCATTTGTTCGACCTGATCTATAATCCGGAAGAAACAGCTTTTCTCCAAAAGGGGAAAGCGCAGGGCGCCACTGTACAGAATGGATATGAGATGCTGGTATTGCAGGCCGAAGAGAGCTGGAGAATCTGGAACTCAGCTTAGTTTTTGAACAATGACCTCTGTCATGGAAGCTTTTTTCTGTGTGCCGTAGTCATACAACATCATCCCGCTTTTTGCTTTTACCGCAAGTACAGGCCCTTCGGAACTGATCAGTTCAATCTTATAAAAAATATCAAACCCCATTTTGTCAAAATCCTGCGCATTCACCGACACCAGTATATTGCCGGGGTATTTGATTTCTCGCTTGTATTCAACCACTGCATCGGCCATGATCAGGCCGTATCCTTCCATATCCAGTTCCCTGTAACCCCTTGATGCCAGGAATTGCTGCCGGGCTTCCTGAAGGATGGAAAGAATGGTATCGTTGCCCACATGATTACCGTAGTTAAGGTCTGTAACCCGGATCTGCATGCTGGTGCTGAACGAAAACCGATCGGGTATGCTGAGTTTAATTCTGTTCATGATTAAAGATGTTTCTGCAGAAACGCTACCAGCTGGCTGATGGCTTTCTTTCTGTGACTGTACTGATTTTTCTCTTCCATACTCATTTCTGCAAATGATTTTAAAGCGCTTTCCGGAACAAATACAGGATCATAACCAAATCCGTCCTGCCCTCTTTGCTCCTTCAGAATAGTGCCTTTGCAGATTCCCTCAAAGAGGTATTCCTTTTCGTTCCAGATCAGTGATACAACCGTTCTGAACTGTGCGCTTCTGTCGGTTTGCCCGTGGAGGTTGTTCAGCAACTGGTCAATATTGGCCTGGAAATTTCTTCCGTCACCTGCGTACCTCGCACTTTTTACACCCGGCGCGCCATTCAATGCAGTCACTTCCAGCCCGGTGTCTTCGCTGAAACAGTTTTTGCCGGTAAGCGTATGGATCACAAAGGATTTTTCAGAAGCATTGGCTTCCAGCGTATCGTGGGGTTCCGGAATATCAATGTCTATGCCGGCATCTTCCAGCGAAATGATTGCCAGCTGTTCTCCCACAACAGATTTGATCTCTTTTACTTTATTGGCATTGTTGGTAGCAAAGATTAATTCGGTAATCAGCATGGGGGATATTTAGAGATTGAATATTTTTTTGAGACTGACCCATAATTTGGTTTTCTCCAGTTTGGCATCTGCAGCCTGCTCATTGAAAGCAGTAAAAGCAGGCGCCAGTAAAAAACGCGTGCCCCCAAATTGCTGTACCTGGTAATGCGGTACGGTAAAGGGTAATTCTATGTTTCCGGATGCAACGTTAAACAGGATACAAACTTCCGGATCAAGCTCTTTTTTAATTTCATTGAATGTTACAGGTTGATGCAGCGTGTTCACAATGGCCACATCGCCAATGTTGAGCTGGCAGGCGCCCAGTATCTTCGTGAGGAAGTTCAGGTGATCTTCGTTGAGGTACACGGCATCGGGCTCACTGACCAGTATGGTAATTTTTTTGCCGTTGTTCCCGAGAAACCATTGTTGCGGTTTTGCCGCTTTGACGATTGGGGTTGCTTTTGCTGGTGCGCCTGGTGTTGTTCGGGCTGCTGTTGCCGGTGCGGCTGTTAAAGTCCCCGTTGCACCCGGTGCTGTTTCGGCTGCCGCTGCCTGGTGAGGCGTGTGATTGCCCTCCACCAGCACCAAACTGTTGGGATATAGGTCAGCCAGTATAAAATCCGGTAATATGTTCTGCATTATTTTTTTGCTTTTGCAATATTAACAAGCGTTAGCTTTTTATTTTTTTGTTTCTTTGCACCAAATATAAAACTATGAACGCAGTGATGGACATAAACATTAAACGCACAACCCGTTCGAGGTTGAATGATCAGCCGCTGGAGAATGCACCTTTTGGTCACTATTTTACAGACCATATGCTGGTAGCAGAGTATGCAGACGGAGCCTGGAAAAGTGTGGAAATCATGCCTTACCAGGCATTGCAGTTAGAGCCATCCCTGGCAGCCCTGCATTACGGTCAGTCTATTTTTGAAGGAATCAAAGCCTATAAGGATGATCGGGGTAATGTTGCAGTTTTTCGTCCATTTGAGAATTTTATAAGATTCAACCTGTCTGCCGAAAGAATGCAGATGCCGCAGGTTCCGGAAGAAATCTTTATGGATGGTATGAAAACCCTGATAGATCTCGACAGAGACTGGGTACCTGCCTATGAAGACCATTCTTTATACATCCGTCCCTTTATGTTTGCGACAGATGCCGTACTGGGTGTTAAACCTTCTGAAACCTATAAGTTCATTATACTCCTGAGCCCTACCGGTCCATATTACAGCGCGCCGATGCGTATTTATGTGGAAGAGAAATATACCCGTGCCGTTGCCGGTGGGGTCGGCTTCTCCAAGAATGCGGGTAATTATGGAGCCAGCATGTATCCTACCGCCAAAGCCCGTGAACTGGGTTATGATCAGGTACTCTGGACCGATGCTTTTGAGCACAAGTATCTGCAGGAAGTAGGCATGATGAATGTATTCTTTGTTGTCAACAATGTTGCCATTACACCATCTTTGGAAGAAGGTACCATCCTGGCGGGTGTAACCCGTAACAGTTCTCTGCAGGTGTTGAAAGACATGGGAATTGAAGTGGCTGAGAAGCGCATCAGTATTGATGAGTTGATTGAAGCTTATAAAGCAGGCTTGTTTACCGAGGTATTCGGGGCCGGAACTGCCGCTACCATTTCCCTGATTAAGGAACTGCGTTACAAAGATTTTATCATGAACTTTGATACAGACAAATGGACCGTTGCTCCCGAACTCAAGAAGCGCCTGGATGCTATCCGTAAAGGCAAATCAGCGGATACGCATGGTTGGTTGTACAAGATCTGATTGCCTTTTAATAATCATATATCATAAATGCCCCATTGGGGCATTTATTGTTTCAGGAAGGGGATGGTTTTCTGCTGGTCTCCACAGATCAGTTGCAGCAGATAGGAGCCGGGTGTTAATTCTTTGAGTGGAACCTGCGCCGTTCCTTTTTGCAGGTTGCCCAGGCTTACCGATTTGACCAGTGCGCCGGAGAGCGTGTATATCTGCAATGTTGTTGGGCCGCCTGCATTTGCATCAAATCCTACGGTTAACCAATCCACCGCCGGATTAGGAAACAGTTTTAAGACCAGGCTCCGGATCAGCCGGCGAAGATCTCCCATGGGTATCAGCCGGCTGATTTCAAAACGGTCGGCCATTCTGCTTGCAGGGTCGGCGGAGAAACTGAAATGAAGCATGCTGTCTTTTTGGAGCGGCATCCATTGATTGGTATAATGATCGTGTAGCACCAACTGGTTATTGGCAGGAAGAAATGCCTGCTCTGCTTTAAAGTAGAAAGACTGGTTCAGGTCTGTTTCTACCCTGATGAAAATTTTTGCGGCGCTGTCCAGCTTCCTGGCATCCACTGCCAGTTTTTTTCCGTCACTGCTTCTGCTGTAACAGTTCAGGTCGGGATTGTACAGTTTCAATGCGTCCAGCGAATCTGATGTATTTCTTGCTCCCGGATTTTCCAGTAGTACCAAACGATCCCAGAATTGTTGTCCGGAATAAATACCCAGTTCAATGCAATACCCGTTTTCTTCCCGGAACAAAGGCCTGGTCCCTTCGCTCCACCGATCTGTTTTACTTTCTTCCGGCACCTGCAACAGGTCTTCGCTGCTGCCGATGCAGGCCGCAATGAAGGCTTCGTATGGATTAACTACAACAGATTGCGTAGCGGGCAGGGGTATAAACCCGCCCTGTATTCCCTGGGCTTTGTTCCATACCCAGTAATAACGGGAGGTATTACTTCCTCTGATGCAGGCAGACAAATCTACCGGTGCCGGAAAGGGATTGGCAATTACATTGAACCCTGCATATTCATTTCGCTTCAAGGGAATTTGTTGTAATCCCGTGTTGAGCGCTCCATTGAATAAAGCCGGTACAACCGGATCGTTTAATCGGGCCGTATCTTCTGCCCGGGCAGGTTTCAGCAACACGCCCTGGTAAGGCTTCCAGCGATTGACCGGTAAGGAAGGATCACTGTTTCCCGTTTTCCAGTTTTGCCAGATGCTGAAAGAATCCCTGTTGGTCATTGGGTCGTTGTAATAGATGACCACTGCATTGTTGGGCATAGAATCGTTCATGGAACTGTTGAAAGGATGTCCTGCAAGGAGCGGTTGGTTGTAATACCTGCTGAACGGATGCCCGGCCCATACTGTTCCGTTGATGGAAGCTCCATTGGAAATGGTACCAACGGAAGAACCGTATTTCAGGTGCAACCGGTTGTTGGTTTGCAACTGTCCTTTCAGGAGTTGCAGAGACTGACTGATTTTGATGGTGTCCGTAAGTAGTACGCCCGAAGGATTGTTGATGACCAGTTGCCCGACTGTTTTTTCTTTCAAACAACTGCTGTTGAAGGACTGTGGATTGGCTCCGTTTAAAATGATTGTTCCGTTTAGGGCATTTACTGCAGCAGTATCGCTCAGGATCTGTTGACCGATCCGCAAAGTGCCGGTGATGTTAAGTGTAGCGTTTACAGGCAATAACAATACACTGCAGCCGGCCGTTGAACGGATCTCAGGGTGGTGTATGCAGGCTGATGAAATGTATACGGTGTCTGTGTTGGCCGGCAATGTTGTTCCGCACCAGTTGTTTTTATTTTGCCAGTCGTTATCGGCTTCTCCTGTCCAGAATGCTTTACTCCTTGCCTGAATTTTCAGGGTATTGGAAAAGCTGGTACAGGAACCGTTCATACCCTTTCTTCTGAACCAGGTGGTTTGGGTGATTGCAGCAGGTTGATAATTTTTTTCCCGGTTTGGTCCCGTTGCTGCAACAAATCCCATACTGTCCGAAACGGTACTGTATTCCCACAAAAAGCCGGAGCTGCTATCGGGTGTTCCGGAATCGAAACCGATCAGCAATTGAGGTATGGAACCACTGCAGATTTCCTGTTGCCCTTCAATCCGGTTTTCGGTTATGGGAGGGCTGATCCGGAAACGGATTTTTTTAAAAACGGTATTTCCTCCATCGGTTAAAAGGAATACACAGGAATCAGCTCCTGTGTATCCGGGTTGGTTTTCATAGAAAATATCCTGTGGTAGCAGGGTAGGTGAACTGCTGTATTGCTGATCTGTGTTTTTTGAAATGCTTACCTGGTTGGGTGCATGGTATAATTTCCAGGTGAGCAACTCGTCTGAATTGTTGTTGGCTTTCAGGTATGGGTCGAGCCTGTAACGCTGTGTGCCGGCACATAGTTCAATGAGGGTATCGGCTGCCGCATAAAATTCCGGTGCAATGGCATCCACCCTGATATGCCGGATAGCGGTGGATTGAACGGATAGCGTTGCAGGATTGCCTGCAAGGTCTGTAATCCGTAATTTCTTCTCCGAAAAAACGGAGGAGATCCGGATTCCGTCTTTGTCGTTTTCATTAGGTTGAATCACATAGCGGAACAACAGTGAATCGCTGTTGCTGCCTCCGGCATAAACAATATTCCTGATCCGGTTGCCAATGGTTACCGGAATAAAAAAAACAGCAGTATCAGCCGCAAGCATCACCCGTTCGCTAAAACGGAGCACCAGTTGAAGCGTATCGCCCGAATATAACAGACTATCTGCATTGGCATAAAAGGATACCTGCTGCGGCAGGTTGATATCAATGGGATCATTCCCTTGCGCGATGCCTGTATGGTATGCGTTACCCTTGTTGCCCAGCGAATCCTGCAGTTGAATGTCTGTTGCAATATTTTCCGTTGCGGCCAGATCCGTTCCTGCATCGGGCAGCCTGATATACGCCGTGCAGGTACTGTCGTTGATTTTTGTGAAACCGTTTAAAGGCAGCTGGTGCAGGGTGCCTTCCCGTAAACTGCAGCTGCCGGTTTCCTTCGCTATGCGAATGGTTACAGGAATGCTGTCTCCACACTTCATGGGTTGATCCGGGATATCAACCTGTACAATCTCCGGACCCGTTTTATCGATCCATTGCGAGTCGATGGCATAAAAAGGAATTTGCTGTAACCCGGGTATAAGGTTGCTGTCGTTGGCAATACCGGGTAACAGTAAGCCGGCTCCTTCGCCGGTATAAATGGTTGCCGTATAATCGGCTCCGCTGCCCTCCAGCCGGGTAATGGCCGCAGAACGCAGCCCGGTTGTTTTCAGGGCAAAATTACCGGTCGTTAATCCCGAAATGTTCCCATCAAACCGGATTGCATAACGGATGGTATCTGCATTGGTTGTTTGCGGGGAGAGGCGCAGGAATTCATTCACCGAAACAGCTTCCGGTTCTGCATAATCCGCGGAAAACTCAAACTGGTCTATTGCTACCAGGTCATCGCTTCCGGATTCATCCGCATCCTCCCAGCAAAGCAATAATTGTTCTCCCGGATTCCAGTTGCTGATGCGGACGGTTTTGCTGATCATTGCCTGGTTGGCAGGAAGATTCCCGTTCAAACTGCCCGCACCCGTACTGGTAATCACTGAGCTGAAATTCAGCAATGGTATTTCCTGCAAGTTGCCCAGGTCAATCTGCTCCATCCGGCCGGTCTTGTATTTGCAGGTCCATTGGTTGGGTTTCCCCGAGCCACCTTTACGCCATTGTTCTGCAGTAAAAGAAACGGTAATGCTGTTCAGCACCGCACCGGTGTTATTGATCATCATCAGCCCAATGGTATAATTGCCCGAACCGGAGGCCAGTGTGCCCAGCGCTCTGTCTGTACTGCCCGGACTTCCGGCACTGTATACTCCCTGGCCGGTGCCTGTTCCGGATCCCACCAGGAATACCGCATTGCTGCCGGTTCCGCCGGTTTGCCGGAACATCCATCCATCGGTTTCTGTAGCCTGGATGGGCGGGGAGGAGAGCAGGTGAGGGCCCTTGCCGCTGAGTACATAGGTTCCCGCGGCCGGGATTTTGTCAAAACTTTGCCGGCAGATCGCTTTTTTCTGCAGATAACCGGCCCCAACAACTTGCTGGGCGGGAGTTCCAATTGTTTTACCGGCAAGGACCAGTAAAAAACAATACTTTCGCAGCCTCATTCTATCAATGGATTGCGGAGTTACGGGTTCAAAATAACAAGGTTGTGATCAAATCCACAAGCCTGTTGGTCAAAATGGGTTAAAAAACGGGGTATTTAAAAGGAATAAATACTTTTTTTTCAAAACATTTTGGATTCTCAGTCAGAGCCATTACCTTTGCCGTCCGAAATTTTAAATGGTTTATAATGCCTACAATACAGCAATTAGTTAGAAAGGGCCGCGAAATTATCAGGGCTAAGAGTAAGTCAAGGGCTTTGGATGCATGTCCTCAGCGTCGTGGTGTTTGTACCCGTGTATACACTACCACTCCTAAAAAACCAAACTCAGCCTTACGTAAAGTGGCTAAAGTGCGTTTGACAAACAAAATCGAGGTGATTGCGTATATCCCGGGTGAAGGGCATAACCTGCAGGAGCACTCCATCGTACTGATCCGTGGTGGTCGTGTGAAGGATCTGCCAGGTGTACGTTACCATATTGTACGTGGAAGTCTGGATACTGCCGGTGTTAAAGACCGTAAGCAGAGCCGTTCCAAGTATGGTACGAAGAAAGAGAAAGCCAAGAAATAATTTATTCCTCATGAAGGCTGAGTAAAGTTTTAATACTTGAAGAAGATCAGCCTTATATAAAAATTAAACAATGCGTAAAGCACAAGCCAAAAAATTACCCTTAGCGCCAGATGGCCGTTTTAACGACAAACAGGTTACCCGTTTTATCAATAACCTGATGTGGGATGGTAAGAAAAGTACCGCAATCAACATCTTTTATGATGCAGTAGATAAGGTTTCCAAAACTACCGGTGAAGACGGATATGAAATATGGAAAAAAGCGATTGCGAACGTAACTCCTGCCGTTGAAGTAAGAAGCCGTCGTATTGGTGGCGCTACTTTCCAGATTCCTGCTGAAGTACGTGCCGACCGTAAAATCTCTTTGAGCATGAAGTGGTTGATCCGCTACAGCCGCGAAAGAAACGGTCGTACAATGGCCGACAAGCTGGCCAATGAGATCATGGCCGCTGCAAAAGGTGAAGGCGCCGCTTTCAAAAAGAAAGAAGATACCCACCGTATGGCAGAAGCGAACAAAGCCTTCTCTCACTTTAAGATCTAATCTTTTCAAAAGATATATCGCCCCGGAAAATTCCGGGGCTTTTTTTTGCCCCAAATAGCAGGCGAATAAAAATATTGCTTAAATTGCTTACTTACTGATAAGTAAGCATATGAACGAAAAGCCGGCAGACACGAAATCCTCCATCTTATCCATTGCCCGGAACCTCATGCGGCAACTGGGTTACAACGCGTTCAGCTATGCAGATATCGCACGGAAACTGGATATCAAAAATGCGGCCATTCACTATCACTATCCTGCCAAAGCAGACCTGCTGGCTGATGTAATGGAAACCTATATCAGCGAATATCAGCAACTGGGAAAGCAACTGGCAGCGGCTAACCTGGACCCCTGCCAAAAGCTGCAACAGTACATCGCAAAATATTCGGTATTAACCAGCCAGGACAGTATTTGCATCATCGGATCGGTAGCTTCCGATTATAACACCCTTCCGGAATCCGTGAAGGCCAAAGTGGCGCAACTCATTAACCTGGTGATCGGGATGGTGGAAAAAACGCTGCAGGAAGGAAAAGAAGAGGGCGTGTTCAGATTTCCGGAACCCCCAAGAGTACGGGCGCTCCTGATCATGACAAACCTTGCGGCCGGAGTACAACTCGCCCGGATTAGTGGTAAAGCAGATTTCGTTGCTATCGAAAAAGCCATTGTTGACCAATTAATCAAATAATTTTTTTAACCAGAATACTTACTTATCAGTAAGTAGAATATTGAACTACCTAAAACATATCATCATGAAAAAAGCAAGTTTTTTACTGTTATTGGCTGTTTCCGCGGCGCTGACCGGTTTCGCCCAAACCAAGGGTTCCGCTGAGTTTTTACCTGGCAGCATTCTTCGGGTGAACAACGAAACGGCAAACGGCACCATTAAAACACTGTTCAAGGCAAGAGGGGTGATTTTATTTGCTCCCGCTACCGGAAAAAAAGAACAGCTGACTCCCAACGACCTGTCTGGTTTCCTGGTGAATAATGAAGACTTTATTTCTTACGCCAGTGATTTTTACCAGGTATTGGTAAAAGGAGATAAGGCCCGCCTGCTGCAAAGGGCTACTGCCAACAATGGTAAAGTGTTTTACAATGGTTCCCAGGCAGTTAGCAGCACATCCCTGGCTGGCAGCATCGGTGATTTTTACATTCAGCTAACAGCCGGCGAGCAATTTAAGCTGGTCTCTGCCGATAATTTTGAACAGGTTGCCTCCGAACTCTTTGCCGATTGCGCAGTTCTTGTTGCCGAGATCAAAAACAAACAGCTGGATTTTTCGAAACTGGCCGACGCCGTAACCCGGTATAACAGCTGTAAATAAGCTAAATAAATTCTGGCTATCCCTTTGTGGGTTCGGTAGAATGTGTACCTTTGCGGCCTCTAAAAAACAAGAATTCTTTATGGCTGATTTGAAATTTCAACGAAACTTTGGTATTGCCGCGCACATTGATGCTGGTAAAACCACCACCACTGAGCGTATTCTGCGCTATACAGGCATGACCCACAAAATTGGGGAAGTGCATGATGGTGCTGCAACCACCGACTGGATGGAGCAGGAAAAAGAAAGAGGTATTACCATTACTTCAGCAGCTGTAAGCTGTCAGTGGAAATTCCCTACCGATAAAGGCAAGGCGACTCCGGAAACCAAAAGCTACTATTTCAATATCATCGATACTCCTGGACACGTGGACTTTACCGTAGAGGTAGAACGTTCTATGCGTGTGCTGGATGGTTTGATCGCACTGTTCTCTGCTGTAGACGGTGTGGAACCTCAGTCTGAAACCGTATGGCGCCAGGCTAACCGTTACAAGGTTCCGCGTATCGGTTTCGTAAATAAGATGGACCGTGCCGGTGCAGACTTCCTGAACGTGGTTAAACAGGTGAAGGAAATGCTCGGAGCAAACGCTGTTCCATTGCAGTTACCCATCGGCGCCGAAGACAACTTCAAAGGCGTGGTGGACCTGATTAAAATGAAAGGTATTGTTTGGCATAACGAAACAGAAGGAATGACCTTCGATGAAATTCCTGTGCCTGCAGATATGATGGAAGATGTTCAGTTGTGGAGACAGAACCTGATCGAAGCAGTTGCTGAATACGATGAAAAACTGATGGAGAAATTCTTCGACAACCCGGATTCAATTTCTGAAGACGAGGTTCACGAAGCCATCCGTAAAGCTTGTATTGACCTGAGCATCGTTCCAATGATGTGTGGTTCTTCTTTCAAGAACAAAGGGGTACAAACTGCACTGGATGCAGTTTGCCGTTACCTGCCTTCTCCTGTAGATGTTGAAGATACCGTTGGTACCGATCCTGACAGCGGTGAAACCATCACCCGTAAGCCTGATGCAAAAGAACCTTTTGCAGCCCTGGCTTTCAAAATCATGACCGATCCTTTCGTAGGTCGTCTGGCGTTCTTCCGTTGCTATTCCGGTCACCTGGATGCAGGTTCTTATGTATTGAATGTAAGAAGCGGTAAGAAAGAGCGTATCAGCCGTATCATGAAAATGTTTGCGAACAAACAAAACCCGATCGATTTTATCGAAGCAGGTGATATTGCAGCAGCGGTTGGTTTCAAAGAAATTAAAACCGGCGATACCCTTTGTGATGAAAACCATCCTATCACGCTTGAGAACATGTTCATTCCTGAGCCTGTAATTGCGATTGCCGTTGAGCCTAAAACTCAGGCAGACGTTGATAAAATGGGTATGGCCATTGCCAAACTGGTAGAAGAAGATCCTACCTTACGCGTTAACACCGATGAAGATACCGGTCAGACCATCCTGCGCGGAATGGGCGAATTGCACCTGGAGATCATTATCGACCGTATGCGTCGCGAATTTAAAGTGGAAGTAAACCAGGGCGCTCCTCAGGTTGCTTATAAAGAAGCTTTCGGCAAGTCCATCGAACACAGGGAAGTGCTGAAAAAACAGTCTGGTGGTCGCGGTAAATTCGCCGATATTCAATTTGAGATCGGACCTGCCGACGAGGAGTGGCTGAAAGAGAACGAAGGAAAACATTTCCAGTTTGTAAACGACCTGTTTGGCGGATCTATTCCTAAGGAATTTGTTCCTGCCATTCAAAAAGGTTTTGAAACATCCATGACATCCGGTGTATTGGCAGGATATCCTGTAAACAATATGAAGGTTCGTGTATATGATGGTAGCTACCACGATGTGGATTCCGATGCAATGAGCTTTGAATTATGTGCCAAATCCGCTTTCCGTGAAGCCGGCCGTAAAGCAAAACCAACATTGCTGGAGCCTATCATGAAGGTGGAAGTATTGACCCCGGATCAGTACATGGGAGACGTAACAGGAGATCTGAACCGTCGTCGTGGTATGCTGGAAGGTATGGACAGCCGCGCCAACCTGCAGGTGATCAAGGCGAAGGTTCCTTTGAGCGAAATGTTCGGTTATGTAACCCAACTGCGTTCTTTGAGCTCCGGTCGGGCATCTTCTACCATGGAATTCTCTCATTACTCTCCGGCTCCTAACAACATCGCTGAAGAAGTGATTGCAAAGAGCAAGGGTAAAGTGAAGATTGAGGAATAATTGAGTTCTTCCATATAATCGGATCCCGTCCTTTAAGAGAGGGCGGGATTTTTTTTAACAGGGAAGACTGAATATATTATATATATAATGCATATAATCGGCTTCCGGGAGGGGATTATCAGAAAAAATGGAAAAATATTGGGTAAATCCCAAAAAAAGGTTCAAAAAAAATATAAAAAACTTGTCTGTTCGGGTGCGGGTACTTACCTTTGCAACCCCAACGTAAAAATTGGATTTTGGCTATGTCTCAACGAATCAGAATTAAATTACAATCTTACGACCACAATCTGGTAGATAAATCTGCAGAAAAGATCGTAAAAACAGTACGTAGTACAGGTGCAGTAGTAACAGGTCCTATTCCTTTGCCTACTCACAAGAGAATTTTCACTGTATTGCGTTCTCCGCACGTGAACAAGAAGAGTCGTGAACAGTTCCAACTGGCTACGCACAAGCGCCTGATGGATATCTACACTTCTTCTTCCAGAACTGTAGATGCACTGAGTAAGTTAGATCTTCCATCTGGTGTGGAAGTTGAGATCAAAGCCTGATTTCCGGCAGCTCCGCTGGAGCAAAGGGAATAGTAGTTCTTATTAAACAGCATAGTTCATCTGCCAACTTCCTCCGGGAAAGAAAGCAGCTCTGAGTAATAGAAAAAAGCTCAACGCAAAAGTGTTGAGGTACATATAAACAGGCCCTTCGAGGTTTGTTTACTTCCGGTACTTCCTCTCCCGATCTGATCGGGAAACAACGGAAAAGGTCGGCAGCAGACAAGGATTGAATTCCGCTTCATCGGCGGAATGTCCTCATAACCAAGCGGGGCATAAACCGCAAAACGATGAAAGGTATTATTGGTAAAAAAATCGGGATGACCAGCATCTTCGCCGCTGATGGTAAGCAAACTGCTTGTACCATCATCGAAGCAGGTCCAAACACCGTGACACAGATCAAAACACAGGAAACCGATGGTTACACTGCTGTTCAATTAGGATTCGGCGACAAGAAAGAAAAACACTCCATAAAGTCCGAATTAAATCACTTCGCTAAAGCGCAGACTGCTGCTAAGAAATTCGTTAAAGAATTTCGTGACTATTCCATAGAAAAGAATTTAGGCGACACCGTGTCCGTTGACATCTTTGAAGAAGGTGACAGCGTTGAAGTTGTTGGTACCACAAAAGGTAAGGGTTTCCAGGGTGTTGTAAAACGTCATGGTTTCTCCGGTGTGGGTGAAGCTTCCCATGGTCAGCATGATCGTCAGCGTGCTCCGGGTTCTGTAGGTGGTTCTTCTTATCCTTCAAGAGTATTCAAAGGAATGAGAATGGCCGGTCGTATGGGCGGTGACCGTGTTAAGATGAAAGGTTTGAAAGTGGTTAAAATATTTCCTGAAAAGAACTATATCCTGATCAGTGGCTCCGTGCCGGGTCATAACGGTTCTATCGTTTTAATCCAGAAATAATCACCCCGTTTAACAGAACGATTAATTGAAAGATCATGCAAGTAGATGTATTAGATATAAAAGGACAGAAAACCGGCAGAACGGTAGAATTACCGCAAGAGATTTTTGGTATTGAGCCAAATGACCACGTAATCTACCTGGCTGTTAAGCAATATCTTGCTGCACGCCGTTCCGGTACACATAAGGTAAAGACCCGTGCTGAAGTACAGGGTGCAAGCCGCAAATTACACAAGCAGAAAGGAACCGGCGGTTCCCGTAAAGGTAATATCCGTAACCCTTTATACAAGGGTGGTGGTACCATCTTCGGACCAAAACCACATGCTTACGATTTCAAACTGAACCGTAAGGTGAAGGATCTTGCTAAGATCTCTGCTTTGAGTCATAAAGCCAAAGACGGTGCAATTGTAGTGGTAGAAGAGATCAGCCTGGCTGCTCCTAAAACCAAACAGATGGTTGAAATCATGGGTAACCTGAAAGTGGCTGATAAAAAAGCGCTGATTGTTTTACCGGAGTACAATGATAACCTGTACCTGAGCACCCGTAACGTACCTAATATCGCCAGCACTTTACTGGCTGATGTGAATACTTACGACATCATGAATGCTGATGTACTGGTTATTACAGAAAATACTGCAAAAATCTTCGCAGAAGACGAAGCAGGAGTAGAAGCTTAATTTAAGTAACGTTTCAATAATAAAAAATGAGACAGTCAGAAGTTTTAATAAAGCCGATCTTAACAGAGAAAGCAAATGCCCAGCAGGATTCCCTGAGAAGATATGCTTTTAAAGTTAACCGTAAGGCGAACAAATTAGAGATCAAGAAAGCAGTAGAGGAATTCTATGGTGTAAATGTTATTGATGTAAATACTGCCGTTGCTCCGGGAAAAAACAAAGCCCGTTATACAAAGGCTGGCTTTATCCAGGGAATGAAATCTGCTTACAAGAAAGCATTCGTAACTGTAGCGGAAGGCGAAACAATTGATCTTTACGCAAATATTTAATTTATAGCCGCGGAGCTGAAAAATCCGCATTAAACAAATAAGAAATGGCACTAAAAAAGTACAAACCAATCACAGCAGGAACACGTTGGAGAATTGGAAATGCTTATGCTGAAATCACTACCAACAAGCCTGAAAAGAGCTTGCTGGAGCCTCAGAAAAATACCGCCGGACGTAACTCTCAGGGTCGTCGTGCAATGCGCTACATGGGTGGTGGTAATAAGCAACACTATCGTATTATTGATTTTAAGCGTAATAAAAGAGATATCGCTGCTACAGTAGTATCTATTGAATACGATCCAAACCGTACAGCGTTTATTGCTTTGCTGCAATATGCTGATGGTGAAAAAAGATACATCATTGCCCCACAGGGAATTCAGGTGGGTGCTTCTATTATCGCCGGTGATGAGGTTGCTCCGGAAATCGGAAACGCTTTGTTGATGAAGAATATGCCTTTGGGTACTATGATCCACAACATTGAACTGCAGCCGGGTCAGGGTGGTAAAATGGTAAGAAGTGCAGGTGCTTCCGCCCAGTTGGCCAACAAGGAAGAAAAATACGCTGTATTGAAAATGCCTTCCGGTGAGCTGAGAAAAGTATTGATCAACTGTTATGCAACCGTAGGTGTTGTTTCCAACAGCGATCATAACCTGGAAACTGCCGGTAAGGCCGGTAAGAACCGCTGGAAAGGTATCCGCCCGCGTGTACGTGGTGTTGCGATGAACCCTGTAGATCACCCGATGGGTGGTGGTGAAGGTAGAGCTTCCGGAGGTCATCCAAGAAGCAGAACCGGTAAGTATGCAAAAGGTGAGAAGACTCGTACTAAAGGAAAAGGCAGCGATAAGCTGATCATCCAGCGCAGAGACGGTAAAAAACTGGCTAAGTAATTTCAAAAGCCGGTTGACTAGTAAACAAATAAACTAATAGACCAGTAAACTAAAATAATTATGGGTCGTTCGATTAAAAAAGGTCCTTACGTAGACGCAAACTTAGAAGGTAAAGTTGTTGCAATCAACGATGGTAAGGTGAAGAAGAATGTTATCAAAACCTGGAGCCGTCGCAGCACAATTACACCTGACTTTGTAGGACACACTTTTGCTGTGCACAACGGTAACAAGTTCATCCCGGTTTATGTAACAGAATTCATGGTAGGTCACAAATTAGGTGAATTTGCCCCTACCAGAAACTTCAGAGGACACGCAGGAACTAAAAAATAAACAGTCTGGAGTAACATGAGGGCCGGAATAAATCTTTGCCCCGTCTAGCTCCGATTAAACAAAAAAGAAATGGAAGCAGTAGCTAAACTGAACAATTATCCGACAGGGCCGCGTAAGATGCGCCTGTTAGCCGATGTGATCCGTGGAATGGAAGTGGAGAAAGCCCTGGCTATTCTGGAACATCATCCTCAGCACAATGCCACTCCATTGGCAAAATTGCTGAAGAGTGCAATCAGTAACTGGGAGCAGAAGAACAATGGCGCAAGTGCTGCAGACAGCAGTCTGGTTGTAAAAACCGTATTTGTTGATGGCGGAAGAGTATTAAAGCGTATGCGCCCGGCACCTCAAGGCCGTGGTTACAGAGTACGTAAGCGCAGCAACCATGTAACATTAATCGTAGATTCTAAAACTAATTAGTAAAACCATTATATGGGTCAGAAAGCAAATCCAATTGGTAACAGGCTAGGTATCATCCGCGGATGGGACAGTAACTGGTATGGTAGTAAGAAAGACTATGCATCCAAACTGATCGAAGATCATAAGATCCGTACCTACCTGAGTGCCCGTATCAACAAAGGTGGTATCGCAAAGATTGTAATTGAGCGTACACTGGGTAAATTGATTGTAACCATTCATACTTCCAAACCAGGTATCATTATCGGTAAAGGTGGTAATGAAGTAGACCGTATCAAGGAAGAACTGAAGAAGTTAACCGGTAAAGACGACGTTCAGATCAACATTCTGGAAATCCGTCGCCCGGAACTGGATGCAACTATCGTAGGTGATACCATTGCCCGCCAGATCGAAAACCGTATCAACTTCAAACGTGCAACCAAAATGGCCATTGCCTCTACACTCCGCATGGGTGCAGAAGGTATCAAGGTTAAACTGAGCGGTCGTTTGGGTGGATCTGAGATTGCCCGTAGCGAAGAGTTCAAGCAGGGACGTACTCCATTACATACTTTCCGTATGGATATTGACTACGCCAGTGTGTTTGCTCAGACTGTTTACGGTAAGATCGGTATCAAAGTATGGATCTGTAAAGGGGAAGTACTGGGTAAGCGCGAATTGAATCCAAACTTTGTAGGCGGTAAGAACGATATGAGCGACAGAAGAGAAAGAACCGGCGGCGACGAAAGAAGAGGCGGTGGTGATAGAAGGGATGACAGAAGAGGCGGAGGAAGAGGAGAACGCAGAAATTAATCAATCACAATTAGTAGTTAGCAATAATTACAGTTTGTAATAACCATGGTCTCAGGACCATCGACTAAAAAGCTAAGAAATGTTACAGCCGAAAAGAAGCAAACATAGGAAGCAGCAAAAAGGACGCATTCGCGAAGTGGCAAAGCGTGGAACTGCTATATCATTTGGATCTTATGCCTTGAAAGCACTGGAACCAATTTGGTTGACCAACCGCCAGATCGAATCTGCCCGTCAGGCAATGACCCGTGCCATGAAGCGTGAGGGTAATGTATGGATCAGAATTTTCCCTGACAAGGTGATCACCCACAAACCTGCGGAAGTAAGGATGGGTAAGGGTAAAGGTAACCCTGAGTATTGGGCGGCTGTTGTTGAGCCAGGACGCATCATTTTTGAGTGTGATGGTGTAACAGAAGCTGTAGCAAAAGAGGCAATGGGCCTGGCAGCACAAAAATTACCAATTGCTACGAAGTTCATCGTAAGAAGAGATTTGCAAGCATAACCAAAAAAAGAAATTGCAATGGCTAATAAAAAAACATACGAATTCAACAAAAACCTGAAAGATCTTACAGTAGTAGATCTGAAGGCTAAGATCCAGGAAGATCAGTTGCGATTAAAAAAACTGGAGTTTGCTCATGCAATCTCTCCATTGGAAAATCCAATGAATATCCGCGGTCTTCGTAGAGATATCGCCCGTTTGAAAACGGAATTGAAGAAAAAAGAAATGGGTATTTAAACCATAAATTAAACACAATGGCTGAAAGAAATTTGCGTAAAACAAGGACAGGGATCGTTACCAGCGATAAAATGGATAAAACCATCACTGTTGCGGTTGAAAGAAAAGTAAAACACCCTATCTATGGTAAGTTCGTAAAGAAAACGACCAAGTTCCATGCTCATGATGAAAAAGGGGAGTGCACTATCGGTGATGTAGTGAAGATCATGGAAACCCGTCCGCTTAGTAAAACGAAGCGCTGGAGACTGGTTGAGGTAGTTGAAAAAGCGAAATAAGGTTAAGCTGTTGTAAATACACCAGCCAACAAAGAATAGTAAAAACTGCTCAAGGCAACAATGCTGCGAGCCCAAAGCTTAAATAAAATGATTCAGCAAGAAAGCAGATTAAACGTAGCTGACAATAGTGGTGCAAAAGAAGTGCTCTGTATTAAAGTACTGGGTAACAGCGGACAGGATTATGCCAGGATCGGCGATAAAATTGTTGTTACGGTAAAAGATGCAATCCCTGCAGGTGGCGTTAAAAAAGGAACGGTTTCCAAAGCGGTTATTGTTCGTACTAAAAACAAACTTCGCAGAAAAGATGGTTCTTATATCCGGTTTGATGACAATGCAGTAGTGTTGTTGAACAACGCAGATGAGCCCCGCGGTACACGTATATTCGGACCAGTAGCAAGAGAGTTGCGTGATAAGGGTTACATGAAGATTATTTCTCTTGCTCCTGAAGTATTATAAAAAAAGCTAAAAGCTAAATAAAATGAGTACAAGATTTAAAGCCAAATTCAGCATCAAAAAAGGTGATACCGTAGTGGTAATTACCGGAGATGACAAGGATTTGAAAAAGCCACGCAAAGTGTTGGAAGTGATTGTTGATAAAGGACGTGTAGTTGTTGAAGGAGTGAACATTGTTACCAAGCACACCAAGCCATCTGCACAGAACACGAAGGGTGGCATTGTAAAAGTTGAAGCTCCGATCAACATCAGCAACGTTATGTTGTGGGATGCTAAGAAAAGTGAACCAACTAAAGTAAAGCGTACCCGTGAAAATGGTAAATTAATACGTGTATCTAAAAAATCTGGGGAGGTAATCAAATAATGAGTACTGAAAAATATACACCGAGATTAGCAGCGAAATACAGCAAGGATGTTGTACCTGCTTTAATGAAGAAGTTTGCTTATAAAACTATAATGCAGGCTCCTAAGTTGGAAAAAATCTGTATCAACCGTGGTGTTAACGGAGCGGTGACAGATAAGAAACTGGTTGATATAGCAGTAGAAGAGCTGAACACCATCACTGGTCAGAAAGCTGTTCCTACCATGTCTAAGAAAGATATCTCCAACTTTAAGTTGCGTAAAGGAATGCCAATCGGCGCCCGCGTAACCCTGAGGGGAGAGAAAATGTACGAGTTCCTCGACAGACTGGTTTCAGTAGCCCTGCCACGTGTACGTGATTTCAAAGGTATCAGCGATAAGGCTTTTGACGGAAGAGGTAACTATACACTGGGTGTAACCGAGCAGATCATTTTCCCTGAAATCGATATCGATAAAGTGAACAAGATCACCGGCCTGGATATCACTTTTGTTACAACTGCAAACACCAATGAAGAAGCATTTGAATTGCTGAAAGAACTGGGTATGCCGTTTAAAGGAACCAAGAAAGATTAATTAAACACAGAATTTTACAACATTATGGCAAAAGAATCAGTAAAAGCCAGACAAAGAAAGCGCGAAAAAATGGTAGCGCAGTATGCTGAAAAACGTGCAGCCCTGAAAGAAGCGGGTGACTATGCAGCGCTGGATAAGCTTCCTAAGAATGCTTCACCGGTACGTTTAAAGAACCGTTGTCAGCTTACAGGAAGACCTAAAGGATACATGCGTTACTTTGGTCTGTCCAGGGTTATTTTCCGCGACATGGCTTTGAACGGAATGATCCCTGGTGTTAAAAAAGCAAGCTGGTAATATTCCGGTTTGATAAACAAAATTTAGAACTAGTATAATAAAAATAATATGGTAACTGATCCTATAGCAGACTTCTTAACCAGAATTCGTAATGCTCAGTTGGCTGGTCATAGACTGGTTGAAATTCCTGCTTCTAATCTGAAGAAGCGCCTGACAGAGATTTTGTACGACCAGGGTTATATCCTGAAATACAAATTCGAAGATGACAACAAGCAAGGGCTGATCAAGATCGCATTGAAATACGATCCATCTACCAAGCAACCTGCCATTCGTTCTCTGGAAAGAGTAAGCCGTCCGGGCCTACGTCAGTATGCTAAGCCTGCTGAAATCAAGCGCGTAATCAATGGATTGGGTGTGGCTATCTTAAGTACCTCTAAAGGCGTACTGACCGATAAGCAGGCCAAAGCGCAGAATGTTGGTGGTGAAGTGTTGTGTTATATTTCATAATTAATCTGTTCCGACAATTAAGCCTCTTAGTCGTGGCTGAACACGGAACGCAGTTCATAATAAATAAATAAAAATCGACTATGTCTCGTATAGGTAAACAACCGGTAGTTATCCCAAGCGGGGTTACAGTTTCAGTAAACGCTGAAAATGTGATCACTGTTAAAGGACCAAAAGGAGAATTGAAGCAGGCAATTGATAGAGATATCAAAATTGAGCAGAAAGAAAATGAAATCATCTTTACTCGTCCTACAGACCAGATTCGTCACCGCGCTATGCACGGTTTATACCGCGCACTGGTAGGTAACCTGGTTAAGGGTGTTACCGAAGGGTACAAAAAGGAACTGGAACTGGTGGGTGTGGGTTTTAAAGCCGCTAACACAGGTAATGTACTTGACCTGGCTTTAGGGTATTCTCACAACATCATTTTTGAAGTTCCCGGCGAACTGAAAGTTGCAACAACCACCGAAAAAGGTCAGAACCCCAAGATTTTCCTCGAAGGAATCGACAAACAACTGATCGGCCAGGTTGCAGCCAAATTGCGCAGCCTGCGTAAGCCTGAGCCATACAAAGGAAAAGGTGTTAAATACGCCGGTGAGATCCTGAGAAGAAAAGCAGGTAAAGCAGCAGGTAAATAATAACTAATCAACAACGCCTCCGGCCGTATCGGGGGATACAAATAAAATAAAATGGGTAAACTAATTCAAAGGCAGAAAATCAGATACCGCATCCGTAAAAAAGTTGCCGGTACAGCTGTAAAGCCCCGCCTGGCAGTATACAGAAGTAATGCAGAGATTTACGCTCAGTTAATCGATGATGATAATGGAGTTACACTGGTAGCTTCTTCTTCCCGCGAGAAAGACATCGCTGCGCAAAAAGTTACTAAAATAGAGAAGTCTAAACTGGTTGGTGCTGCTATTGCACTGAAAGCAAAGGCGCTCGGTATAGAAACATGTGTGTTTGACAGAGGTGGAAATCTCTATCATGGACGTGTGAAGTCTGTTGCTGACGGAGCAAGAGAAGGTGGACTTCAATTTTAATTTGCTAACATCAATTAATCGCTCAATAAATGTCTAAAGTAAGCGTAAATAAAGTAAAAGCGGGTGGCGACATCGAACTGAAGGATAAAGTAGTTGCCATTAACCGTGTGGTAAAAACCACAAAGGGTGGCCGTACATTCAGCTTTTCCGCACTGGTAGTTGTGGGTAACGAGAACGGTGTTGTTGGCCAGGGCCTGGGTAAAGCGAAAGAAGTACAGGAAGCTATTGCTAAAGGAATCGAAGATGCTAAGAAAAACCTGGTTAAAGTGCCTATTATGCATGGTACAATTCCTCACGAACAGTGGGCAAAAGACGGTGCTGCTAAAGTACTGATCAAGCCAGCTGCTCACGGAGCCGGTGTAATTGCGGGAGGCAGCATGCGTGCTGTCCTCGAGAGCGCAGGTGTTACCGACGTATTGGCAAAAAGCCTTGGTTCTGCTAACCCACATAACGTGGTTAAAGCTACCATCAAAGCATTAAGCCTGCTGAGAGAGCCTGTTCAGGTTGCAAAGAGCCGTACCATTAAATTGAGTAAAGTATTTAACGGATAAGAGTTATGAAAAAAATTAAGATCACACAAATAAAGAGCGGTATCGACAGATCCGAGCGTCAAAAGCAAACTTTGATTGCCCTGGGTTTAAGAAAAATAAACGCTACTAAAGAGGTTGAAGCAACTCCTCAGATCCTCGGCATGGTGAATAAAGTGAGCCACCTGGTGAAGGTTGAAGAGATCGCTTAATTTATAAAATTATTAGTCAGTAGTTATGTATTGTCAGTTTAATCCCTGATAATCCTGGCTGCTGATTTTTAATTGTTACCTATTTATTAATAACGCGAGGGGTGATACCCCGTAAGTTCAAAATCAACGAACATGAAATTACACAATTTAAAACCTGCTGAAGGTTCCGTAAAAAGAGAAAAAAGATTAGGTCGTGGTGAAGCATCCGGTAAGGGTGGTACATCTACAAAAGGTAACAAAGGTGGTCAGAGCCGTGCCGGTTATAAGAGCAAAATGGCCCATGAAGGTGGTCAGATGCCCATTCAGCGTCGTGTACCTAAACGTGGTTTCAAAAACAACAACCGTATTGAATACAAAGTGTTCAACCTCGGTCAGCTGGATCAGCTGGTAGAAAAATACGGCTTCACCGAAATTTCCCTGGAAAATCTCTATATCAATGGTTTGATTAACCGCACTGACAGTGTTAAAGTACTGGCGAATGGCGAACTGAAAGCCAAGCTGAGCTTTAAGATCAATGCGATCAGCGAAAAAGCAAAAGCTGCTATTGAGGCTGCCGGCGGTACAGTTGAAATTATCAAGTAATTTATTGTAAATTGCCAGACGCATCCAGTATGCGTCTTTTTTGGTTCTTGAGTTTTAACGCCATTTAATTAAGCTAAGTGAAAAAACTAGTTCAGACTTTTAAGAATATTTGGGCCATCGAAGAGTTGCGCAATAAGATTATTGTAACACTCGCGTTGGTAATGACCTACAGATTTGGTACGCATATTGTGCTTCCTGGTATTGACCCTAACAAAATTGAAGCTGCCCAGGCTGCTTCAAAAAGTAACGGCCTGCTGGGTATCTTCGATATGTTTGCTGGCGGTGCCTTTTCCCAGGCTTCTATCCTTGCACTCGGTATCATGCCTTATATCTCTGCTTCCATCTTTATGCAGCTGATGACCATCCTGGTTCCACAGTTGCAGAAAGTACAGAAAGAAGGAGAAAGCGGCCGTAAAAAAATCAACCAGTGGACCCGTTACCTGACAGTGATCGTTACAGCTTTTCAGGCGGGCGCCTATGTTGCCTATTTAAATAGTCCCGGTTATGCAGAAGCCATTCTTCCTGCATACAAAGATTTCTTCTGGTTCTCCACCGTTATCACCTTAACTGCAGGTACCCTGTTTGTTATGTGGCTTGGTGAAAGAATCCAGGACAAAGGATTGGGTAATGGTACTTCCATCATCATCATGGTGGGGATCCTTGCACGTTTGCCTCAGTCCATCATCCAGGAATTCGGAGCCAAAGGTGTAAGCGGTGGCGGTGGTTTGCTGATCTTCCTGATTGAGATCGCCATCCTGGTTACTATCATCATGGGATTGATTGTATTGGTTCAGGGTGTAAGAAAAATACCGGTGAACTATGCCAAACAAATTATTGGTAACAAGCAGTTTGGCGGTGCACGCCAGTTCCTGCCTGTTAAAGTAAACAGTGCAGGTGTAATGCCGATCATCTTTGCCCAGGCAATCATGTTCCTGCCTACGCTGGCTTCTTTTACCAACCTGGATTCTGCACAAGGTATCGTTAAGATCTTCAACGATCACAGTAATGCCTGGTACATGGTTATTTATTCTGTAATGGTGATCGGATTTACCTTCCTGTACACCGCGCTGATCTTTAACCCCAAGCAGATTGCGGAAGACCTGAAACGCAACAACGGATTTATCCCCGGTGTAAAACCCGGTCAGCCTACGGCCGATTACATTGGCGCTATCATGGACAGAATCACTTTACCCGGTGCCATTTTCCTGGCCCTGGTTGGTATCCTGCCCGGTTTCGCCCAGCGTTTAGGCGTTACCCAGGGTTTCAGTACCTTCTTCGGAGGAACCTCCTTATTGATTATGGTAGGTGTGGTACTGGATACTTTACAGCAGATCGAAACCTATCTCTTAATGAGACAATATGATGGCTTAATGAAGAGCGGAAGAGTTCAGGGAAGACAAACAGTTTCTTCTTCCGCTATTTAGTCATAAATAATTACGACCTTTGTAAACCTGTTTGGCCATGCTGAACGGGTTTATTTTTTATCATGACCAGAAGAAATAATATGATTATCTACAAAACAGAGGCTGAAGTTGCAAAGATGAAGGATGCTGCGATGCTTGTAAGTAAAACACTTACAGAAGTTGCTAAAGTGCTGAAACCCGGAATGACAACGCGCCAGATTGACCAGGTATGTGCAGATTTTATCAAACAGCACAATGCTGTTTCTTCCTTTCTAAATTACAGAGGTTACCCCTTTACCATTTGTTCCTCTGTGAATGATGTGGTTGTACATGGTTTTCCCAACGATGTACCGCTGGCTAACGGGGATATTGTTTCCATCGATATGGGGGTAATCCTGAATGGCTGGCATGGAGATCATGCTTATACTTTCATTTTAGGCGATGCTGCACCTGAAGTGATTGAACTGGTTAAAATAACCAAGGAATCACTGTATAAAGGAATTGAAAAAGCGGTCGTCAATAACCGCATTGGAGATATTGCGTATGCCATACAGGAGCATACCGAATTCAAACATGGATATGGTGTGGTACGTGAACTGGTGGGCCATGGCCTGGGAAGAAGTTTGCATGAAGATCCGCAAGTGCCTAATTACGGTAAACGTGGTACCGGCCCCAAACTGAAAGAGAACCTGGTGCTGGCCATTGAACCCATGATCAACCTGGGCTCCAAAGACGTTTATACCGACGATGACGGCTGGACAATCAGAACCCGTGATGGCAAACCTTCCGTGCATTTTGAACACGATGTTTGCATTAAGCGCAACACGGCATTGATATTGTCTGACTATAGCATTATTGAAGCTGTAGAAAAAGCCAATCCGTACCTCAACAGCTCTTATTATTAATGTTTACCTATATTAGAGAAAAGATTGCCATGAATAAATTCCTGCTTGCCTTTTCTCTGTTGGCTGTTTCCCTCGGAAGCTATGCCCAGTCCGCTGAAGTTCTTGCAATAAGAAAAGTAAGAACCGCTTCCGAACACAAATGGCTGAAACAATATGTTTCCTTTCTGTCTATCCCCAATGTGGCGGATGACGAAAATAATATTGCCCGGAATGCTGCGCGCATCATGGAGCTCATGCGTGAGCGCAACATCGGCAATGTTCAGTTATTGCGCCCTTTAACCAAAGACGCGCCACCCGCTGTTTACGGCGAGGTAAAAGTTCCGGGCGCTACCAAAACCATTGCGTTCTATGCGCACTACGATGGTCAGCCGGTAGACAGTACCAAATGGGCCGATGGATTTCATCCGTTCAAACCGGTGCTGATTAAAAATGCCTTACTGCATCAATCCAATATCATTGCTTTTCCGGAGCAGGGCCAGCCTATTGATCCGGAATGGAGAATTGTTTCCAGGGGCGCCTCCGACGATAAAGGTGGTGTACTGGCCATTCTGCTTGCCTATGAAGCTTTGCGGCAATCCGGGCAAACTGCGGGCTGCAATATTAAATTCTTCTTCGAGGGAGAAGAGGAAGCCGGCTCTCCTCACCTCGGCGAAATCCTGCAACAGCACAAGGCTTTGTTAAACGCCGATATCTGGGTAATCTGCGACGGACCGGTACACCAGTCGGGGAATAAACAGATTTCTTTTGGCGTAAGGGGAGATGTAAACATGGACATCATCGTTTACGGCAGCAAGCGTCCCCTGCACAGCGGGCACTATGGCAACTGGGCCCCCAATCCGGCCCTGCAGTTGTCCAGGCTGCTGGCTTCGATGAAGGATGAGGATGGCAAAGTGCTGATCAAAGGATTTTATGATGATGTGGTTCCTTTATCTGCCGCGGAGAAAAAAGCACTGGCCGAAGTGCCCAAGGCAGATATTCAACTGAAAAAAGAACTCGGCTTTATCCGGAATGAAATGCCGGGCACGGATCTTTCCGAATCTCTCTTGCTTCCTTCTTTAAACATCAATGGCATCCAAAGCGCCAATGCCGGCAAACTGGCGGCCAATGTGATTCCGGTACAGGCCATAGCCACACTGGATCTCCGGCTGGTAAAAGGAAACGATCAACTGGTTCAGCAGCAAAGAGTAGTGGAACATATCAAAACACTGGGTTTTTATGTAACAGCACATGAACCAACGGATGCTGAAAGAGCGCAGTATCCAAAAATTGCGCGTGTAATAAAACAGGAAGGATACAATGCACAGCGTACCCCGATGGATCTTCCAATTGCAAAAGATGTTGCTGCTGCGGTAAGAAAAACCACTGCGGGCAACCTCATTCTGGTGCCTTCGCTGGGCGGAAGCCTTCCCCTGTTCCTCTTTGAAAAGCTCCTGAAAGTAAATACGATTACAGTTCCATTGGCCAATCACGATAATAACCAGCACGCGGAAAATGAAAATATCCGCCTGCAGAATTTCTGGAATGGCATTGAAACAATGGCCGCCATCATGATGATCAAATAATATGCATTCAAAAAAACTGGTGGTCATTGGCGGTGGCGCTGCAGGATTTTTTCTTGCGGTAAATGCTGCCAGGCTAAATCCGCAACTTAAAGTGATCCTGCTCGAAAAAACAGGGAAGCTTTTATCGAAAGTGAAAGTGAGTGGCGGTGGAAGATGTAATGTTACCCATGCCTGTTTCAGCATTCCCGAACTGGTTAAAAAATATCCGCGCGGAGAACAGTTCCTGAAAAAAGCTTTTCATCTGTTTAATACAAAAGATACCATTGAATGGTTTTCGGAAAGAGGTGTGCAACTGCATGCGGAAGCCGACGGAAGGATGTTCCCGGTGACCAATGATTCCCGGACCATTATCAACTGCCTTTTAAAAGAGGCAGATACCTATAAGGTGGATGTACGCCTGAACTCCGACGTGAACCGCATTGAAACAACTGCCGATGCATTTCGTATCCATATTACCGGGCAGGAAATGATTGCGGCCGATTTTGTTGCAGTGACCTGTGGAGGCTTTTCCAAACCGGCGATGTTTCAATGGTTGAAGGATACCGGCCACGAGATTGAGCCACCGGTACCGTCTTTATTTACGTTTAATATTCCGCGTCATCCGATTACTGCATTGATGGGCCTGTCTGTTTCCAATGCGGTGGTTAAAATTGCCGGTACCAAATTAAAGGAGCAGGGCCCTTTATTAATTACGCACTGGGGACTGAGCGGCCCGGTTGTATTACGCCTCTCCGCCTGGGGCGCAAGGGAACTGAGCAAAGCAAATTATCAGTTTACTATCCTGGTGAATTGGCTGGGTGATTGCGCTGAAACAGATCTGCGGCAAGACTGGGCCGGTTACCGCGAACAGTTTGCCGCACAGAAAATTTTGAACAGGAATCCCTTTGGATTACCCGGTCGTCTCTGGCAGTTCTTTCTGGAACAATGTAATATTCCGGAAACCACCCGTTGGGCGGAACTAAAAGCGAAGGAGCAAAATAAGCTGATTCAGTTGCTGACTGCCTTCCCGTTTACGGTTAGCGGTAAAACCACTTTTAAAGATGAGTTTGTAACAGCGGGTGGTATTGCACTTTCCGGGATCAATCCCCAGACCATGGAGAGTAAAAAAGTTTCCAACCTTTTTTTTGCCGGAGAAGTAATGGATGTGGATGGAATTACCGGCGGATTCAACTTTCAGAACGCCTGGACCAGTGCATTCATAGCCGCTACAACCATTGCCACAAGGCTTAATGACCGTTTATCATAGTTTGGCCTCCTAAAGCCGGTCTTAGCGGGAAATCAATTAATTTGTTGTTCTTAAATAATTACTATGAATAAATATTTCCTGGGGTCAGGAATAGCAATGATGTTCATGGCCTCCATTGTACATGCACAACAGCCGGTTGTGCCCGGTAACGGGAAACCTGCCGCTGATACCGGCAAAGCCGCCGCCGCCGCCGCCAAAAAGCCGACTGTTGCCGAAAAAACAAAGGGTAGCAGAAAGATAGACGGATTATTTACCCTGTATCAGGATACAACCACCGGCAGTATCCAGATGTATATCCGGAAATCGCAACTGGATAAAGAATTTATTTATCAGAGTTTTTCCATTAACGGGCCTACTTCTTTGTTTTTAAATCAGAGCATGCACCGGGCAACCTCTGTGTTTAAAATTACCAAAGCCTTCGACAAAATTGAGTTTGCAGAAGTAAATACCGGTTTCTTTTACGACCGGGATAACCCGGTTAGTAAAACAGCAGCGGTAGACAAACCGGAAGCTGTTTTTTATAATGATAAATACAGTGTGGAAGATGCTGAGGGTTACCTGGTAAGCGCAGATGGTTTGTTCCTCAGCGAAAAACTGGATCCTGTAAAACCTATTTTGGCACCAAGCCCGCTGACGGCTTTCATCTTTAACCTGGGTGGATTAAATCCTGCCAAATCCAAATATTCCGACATCAGGTCTTTCCCCAATAATACCGATGTGGTGGTAGACCTTGCTTACGATAACCCTTCCACACTTGCTTCCGGTGGCCCCGATATTACGGATGTAAGATATGTGCGTGTACGGATGCAGCACAGCTTCATTGAAATGCCCAACAACGATTTTCGCTCCAGGAGGGATGACCCGCGGGTGGGTTATTTTATGCAGCAAAGAAACAACCAGACCAGCATCAGTCCCACTCCTTACAAAGACATGATCAATCGCTGGAACCTGAAAAAGAAAGATCCTTCCGCTGCACTCAGCGAACCGGAAGAACCCATTGTGTTCTGGATCGAAAATACCACTCCGCACGAATACCGCCAGGTGATTCTGGAAGCCGGATTGAAATGGAACGAGGCTTTTGAAAAAGCCGGTTTCAAAAACGCCGTGCAGATGAAAATCATGCCGGAGGATGCCAATTGGAACCCGGCTGATATCCGTTACAATGTGATTCGCTGGGTTGCTTCTGCGCAGCCACAGTATGGCGCTATCGGGCCAAGCTTTGTGAATCCGCGCACCGGGCAGATACTGGGTGCTGATATTACTGTTGAATGGTTCTCCGGTAGCGCTACGCCGATCAGTGATGAACTCTTCAATGGCAATCCCGTTCCGCAGCTCAGCTTCCCTGGTATGGCAATGAATCAGCAGGCGGCCTGCACCATCGGCACTGCATTAAAAGCGCAATACACAACAGGGCTTACCACACTGGAAGCAATGGATGCCGATGAAACATCCATCAAAGAAATGCACCGGCAGTTTTTGATTTACCTGATCATGCATGAAATGGGACATACCCTGGGACTCAACCACAATATGAAGAGCAGCCAGATGTTGTCTCCTGCTGAAATCAATAACACTTCCATTACACGTTCCATTGGCCTGATTGGCTCTGTGATGGATTATCCTGCCATCAATCTTTCTTTGGACAGGAGTAAGCAGGGTGATTATTATACCACCAAGGCCGGCCCTTATGATCTTTGGGCCATTGAGTATGGATATACGCCTTCCACAGAAGCAGGAGAGGAACTGGTGCTGAATAAAATCCTGTCCAGAAGCACCGATCCGAAGCTTGCCTTTGGTAACGACGGAGATGATATGCGCGCTCCGGGCAAAGCCATTGATCCCAGGGTGAATGTGAATGATCTTACCAGCGATGCCATCGCTTATGCCGAAGAGCGCTTTAAACTGGTGAACGTGGTAATGGGTAAGCTGGTGCAGAAATACAGTAAGCCCGGCCAGTCTTATGCGGAACTCCGTTCCAGATACGGTTCTTTAAACGGTCAGCGCAATAGCATGATCAATGCAGTGAGCCGCTATATCGGCGGGGTATACATCGACAGAAGTTTCCCTGAACAGCGTTCTTCCACCAAGCCTTATACACCTGCACCTGTTGCTACGCAAAAAAGAGCCATGGATGTACTGAACAAATATGTGTTTGCCCCGGGTGCCTTTGATGTGGATGCCCAGGTATTCCCTTACCTCCAGTTGCAGCGCCGCGGGTTTAATCAGCCGGGCAACGGGGAAGATTACAAAGTGACCGCTACCATACTGGGGCTGCAATCTTCAGGCGCTTTGGCGCATATTCTGCACCCGGCTACCCTGCAGCGGATTACCAACACAAGCCTGTACGGTAATACCTATAGTGTGGCAGATGTAATGGCCGATCTGGTGAAAGGTATTTTTGATGCCGATATCAATGGCAATGTGAATGTTTACCGTCAGAATTTGCAAACTGCGTTTGTGAAAAATCTTGCCGGATTAACCGGTCTGCAATCCCCCGCAGACGATGTGTCTAAGGCGGCGGCGCTGTACACGCTCAAAAAGCTGCGCACCAAAATTGCTGCTGCGGTTTCTTCCAATGAAGCAACCAGGGCGCACAGATCCAACCTGCTTTTCCTGATCGACAAAGCCTTAAAAACCGATTAATTGATTGTTCCGGCTTTATAGGAAAATCCCCTCATGGACGCCATGAGGGGATTTTTATTGGTATTTTTTCCGAATTGTGGTAACTTAAGGCAAATTCGTGCCGTTATGAGAAAAGTAAGCGATATCCTTACCAGAAAAGGGAACCGGGTTTCCATGGTATCTCCCGACACCAATGTGATCGAAGCATTGCAACTGATGGCTGAACAAAATATAGGCTCGCTGGTGGTGGTGAGCGATAACCAGTTTGCAGGTATCCTCACCGAAAGAGACTATTCCCGTAAAGTGGTATTAAAAGGCCGTAACTCCAGTGATACCACGGTAGCGGAGATCATGACCACCGATTTTCCTCCGGTTACACTAACAGATACGGTGGAGAAATGCATGCAGTTAATGTCGCTTCATCATATCCGCTATCTGCCTGTTATTGTGGAGGATGAGCTGGTGGGGATTGTTTCCATGAACGATGTGGTGACCGAAACCATCCTCAACCAGGAGGAAACCATTTCGCAATTACAGATCTACATTCAATCCTGATCCCCTTCTGCGGATGGTATTTTCAGCGGTTCCGGTAGTGACCCGGACAGCCGGTATTTTCGCCATTTTCGCCATTTTTGGCACCCGGCAACGGCCCGGGAGTCCTCTTTTTGGGCTCCCCTAAGGTCTTCGTCCGGTAAATTCTGCCTAAATAGTACATTTTATACCCCTGAATGGGGTATTATTTCCCATTTTTTGTACCTTTGCCGCCCGATTAAAACCATCGGGTTATTGTATGAAATTGATTAACAAACAACTAAACGCAGATGCTCAGGAGAACGCTGCAGCCTCAACTGCTGCTGAAGTTCCTACTGCGACAACAAAAGCACCTGAAGCTGCGCCTGTTGTAGAAACAGCGCATGATGATTTTGACTGGAGCATTGACAAACGTAACGTAAGTCATTATGCTGAATCTGAGCGTGTTAAGTACGACAAAGTGTACGACAACACTTTCATCCAGATCGAAGACGGTGAAATTGTAAAAGGACTGGTAGTTGCTTTAACTAAAACAGATGTTGTCATCAACATTGGTTTTAAAAGTGATGGCCTGGTTTCTCTCAATGAATTCCGTGATGTTACCGGCCTGAAAATTGGTGACGAAGTAGAAGTAATGGTTGTAGAAAAAGAAGACCGTTCCGGTAATCTTCACTTAAGCCGTAAGTCTGCAAGAATCTTCCGCGCCTGGGAAAGAATTGTGGAAGTTCACAAAACAGGAGAAGTAGTTACAGGTACTGTTACCAGCAAAACCAAAGGTGGTTTGATTGTTGACGTATTTGGAATGGAAACCTTCTTACCTGGTTCTCAGATTGACGTGAAGCCTGTAACTGATTACGATCAGTTTGTAGGTAAAACCATGGAATTTAAAGTGGTTAAAATCAACGAAACAATCAAGAATGCTGTAGTATCTCACAAAGCCCTGATTGAAAGTGATATCGAAGCACAGCGTGCAGAGATCATGAGTAAACTGGAGAAAGGCCAGGTATTGGAAGGTGTTGTTAAAAACATCACCGACTTTGGTGCATTCATGGACCTGGGTGGATTAGACGGATTGCTGTACATCACTGATATTTCATGGGGTCGTATTTCTCACCCAAGCGAAGTGGTGAAGATGGATCAGAAATTACAGGTGGTTGTACTGGACTTCGATGATGATAAGAAACGTATCAGCCTCGGTCTGAAGCAACTGACTCCACATCCATGGGATGTATTACCTGAAGGTCTTGCTGAAGGATCTGTTGTAAAAGGTAAAGTGGTAAATATTGAAGATTACGGTGCATTCCTGGAAATTCAGCCTGGTGTTGAAGGCCTGGTACACGTATCTGAAATTACCTGGGCTAACACTCCGATCAATGCAAAAGAATTCTTCAAATTAGGAGATGAGCATGAAGCGAAAGTAGTTACCCTCGATAAAGACGCCCGCAAAATGAGCCTGAGCATCAAACAAATGAGCCAGGATCCATGGAATACCATCGAAACCAAATTCCCTGAAGGCAGCAAGCACAAAGGCCTGGTGAAAAACATCACTCCTTATGGCGTATTTGTTGAACTGGAACCTGGTATTGGTGGAATGATCCACATCAGCGACTTAAGCTGGTTGAAGCGTTTCAATCACCCTACAGACTATACCAAAGTAGGTGATCAGATTGACATCATCATCCTGAGCATCGACAAGGAAAATCGTAAATTACAGTTGGGACATAAACAACTGGAAGAAGATCCCTGGAATGCACTGGAAGAAACTTTCGCTATCGGTTCCATCCACGAAGGTACCGTTACCCGCAAGGACGACAAAGGCGCCCTGGTACAACTGCAGTATGGTTTAGAAGGTTTTGCACCTAACCGTCACCTGAACAAGGAAGATGGTACCCAGGTTAAAGCCGACGAAACCGCTCAGTTTGTAGTGATCGAGTTCGACCGCAATGAAAAACGCATCGTTTTAAGTCACGCCCGTATTTGGGAACAGCATATTGCAGAAGAGAAGGAAGCTGCGAAGAAAGAAGCAAAAGCTGAATCTGATAATACCAAGAAAGCCGTTAAAAATATCCAGAACAAGGTTGAAAAAGCCACTTTGGGTGATTTAGGCGCTTTGGCGGAGATTAAAGCTAAATTGCAGGAAGGAGAGGGTGATAATAAATAATTGTCACCTGAAGTTGTAATATAAAGGCTGTCCTGCTTACTGCAGGATGGCCTTTTTAGCTATTAATTAACTAGGGCAGGGGTAATTTTGACGATTCTCCTTTATAAATTGCCATTTTATACGTAATTTCGCCAACTTTATGGGTAGGATTCTAATATTTTCTTTATTGTTTTCTCTTCTGCTGTCTTCCTGTTCCAGTAAGCTGTCGAAGATTATGAAGAGTAAGGATTACGAGTACAAATACAAAATGGCGGAGCAGTACTACGCCAATAAGCAGTTCCAGGAATCACAAAAGCTCTTTGAAGACGTTTTTCCGTACCTGAAAGGGACCACCCGTTATGAGGATATGTATTTTAAATATGCGTATTCTTACTATTACAACAGGGATTACCTGAATGCGGAGAACATGTTCAAAACCTTTGTGGAGAACTTTCCTGCAAGTACTAAAAGTGAAGAGTGTGAATACATGCGCGCCTACTGCTTTTATAAACAGTCGCCGAAAGTGGAACTGGATCAGACCAATACCAATAAAACAATGGGGCTGATGCAGGCTTTCATCAGCACACACCCCACTTCTCCCAGGGTAAAAGATGCTTCAGAACTGATTGATCTGTGCAGAGAAAAACTGGAGCTGAAAGACTTTAAAAGCGCTCAGCTTTATTATAATCTCGGATTTTATAAAGCGGCAGCCATTGCTTTCGGAAATGTGTCGGACAATTTTCCGGATTCAAAAAAATCGGATGAATACAAACTGCTCATGATCAAATCGTATTTTAAATACGCAGAGATGAGCTACGAAGAGAAACAGAAAGAGCGCTATGAAAAAGTGCTGGCCGAGTGCGGAGAATTTAGCGACCGTTTCAACGACAGTAAATACCTCGGAGAGGTTAACAAATACAAAACACAAACCCTTAACATACTTAAAACCGGCAAAAAATGAGCAAATTAAGAAGGCAAATGAGCGCCAACACTGCCAGTGTGGTAGAAACCAAAAGCCTGATTTCTATAAAAGAAAAAACAGGGAATTTGTATGAGTCTATTGCGATCATAGCAAGAAGGGCCAACCAGATTAATATTTCCATCCGCGAGGAATTGCACAATAAGCTGGAAGAATTTGCAAGCCATACAGACAGCCTGGAAGAAATTCATGAGAATAAAGAGCAGATCGAAATTTCCAGAGCGTATGAGAAAATGCCTAACCCGGCTATCCTGGCTACACAGGAATTCATGGAAGGAAAAGTATACCACAGAAGGAACAACGATACCGACTTATTCAGATAAGCTAAATCTTTCCGAAATCATTGAAAACGACAGTATTTTACTGTCGTTTTTTGTTACTTTGAACTACCAACGGCTTTTCAGTCCATTTAACGATGCGCAAAAAACAGTTCATATTTTTTTTCCTGTTCACGGCTCTGGGCATTTCCGTGTCTGCACAGGAATTAAAAGCCAAGGTAACTGTACTGGCGGACCGTGTAAACTCTACAGTAGACAAGAAAATCTTCACCACGCTTCAGTCTCAGCTGAATAACCTCATGAACAACCGGAAGTGGACCAGCGATGCTTTTGGCCAGCAGGAAAAAATTGAATGCAGTTTTATTCTGAATATAGAGAGCATTGTCGAAACCAATTTGTACAAAGCCTCTCTGACCATTCAGGCTGCCAGGCCTGTTTACAATGCCTCCTACCAGGCAGCGCTGGTGAATTATATTGATCCCGAAGTTACCTTCCGGTACATTGAATTTCAGCCGGTGGAATTCAACGAAAACCGGGTGCAGGGTACAGAGGCCGGAGCCGCTAATTTAACCGCTGTATTTGCCTATTATGCGTATATGCTGATTGGGCTGGACTATGATTCCTTTTCTCCCAAAAGCGGGGATGTTTATTTCCGGAAAGCCCAGCATATAGTGAACAATGCACCTGAAGGCAGGAACGTAAGCGGCTGGAAAGTATTCGACGGGCTCAGGAACCGTTACTGGCTCAATGAGAACCTCACCAACAGCAGGTACAATGTGATTCATGACGTTGTTTATACCTATTACCGTTCCGGGCTGGATAAACTGGTTGAAAATGAAGCAGAAGCAAGGATTAATATGCTCCAGGCGCTGGAAAAGCTGCAAAGCTTTAATAAAGAAAACCCCAACACCATGATCCTGCAATTTTTTATGCAGGGTAAAGTTCAGGAGTTGATTGGCATTTTTAAGAAAGGAAGCCCTTTGGAAAAAGAGAAAGCCATTGCGTTGCTCAACGTGCTTGACGTGGTGAATGCAAACCAATACAAACAGGAATTACAGTGAGTAAATACCTTATCATATGCCTGACTTTTTTTGCTGTTGCCTGTGGTAACAGTGGCGAAAAGAAAGTGGATAAAAACGTAATACCCATCAGCGAAATGAAGCTGATGCTTTGGGATATCATGAAGGCCGATGAATATTACAACCGGCTTGTGGCCAATGATACCGCCAACCGGTACCAGTACGAAAACCTCCGGCTGTATGATCAGATTTTCCGGGCTTATAACACCACCAAAGAAAAGTTCTATTCCAGCTATAAATATTATGCGGCTCATCCCGATGCTTTTAAAGTACTGATCGATTCTGTAGACGCAGTTTCCAGAAGGCAACGGGATCAGCTCAACAAAAGCCCTCAAACACCCCAACCCCAATAGTGTATGAATAAAGTTTTTAAATCGGCAACCGAAGCAATAGCGGATATTCCCAATGGCGCCACCATCATGCTGGGTGGTTTTGGTTTGAACGGAATTCCGGAAAACTCCATCAGCGCACTGGTACAAAACGGTATCAGCGGCTTAACCTGTATTTCCAACAATGCAGGTGTGGATGATTTTGGGCTGGGCCTGTTATTAAAGACCAGGCAGATTAAAAAAATGATCAGCAGTTATGTGGGCGAGAATGCCGAGTTTGAACGGCAACTGTTGAGTGGTGAGCTGGAAGTTGACCTTGTGCCGCAAGGCACCCTGGCCACCAGCATACAAATGGCCGGAATGGGCATCCCCGCTTATTTTACACCGGCAGGCTATGGCACCGAAATTGCCGCCGGCAAGGAAGTGCGTGAATTCAATGGCAAAATGTATTTGATGGAAAAAGCCCTGCACGCTGATTTTGCCATTGTGAAAGCATGGAAGGGAGATACCGCCGGTAACCTGGTGTTCAGGAAAACCACCCGTAACTTTTCCACTTCCATGGCCAAGGCCGGGAACATCACCATTGCCGAAGTGGAGGAACTGCTGGAGCCCGGACAGATTGACCCGGACGATGTGCATGTTGCCGGTGTATATGTTCACCGGATTTTCCAGGGCGGCCCTTATGAAAAAAGAATTGAACGTAAAACCGTAAAACTATAAACGATGCTCGATAAATATGGAATTGCCAAACGCATTGCGCAGGAACTCAAGGATGGTATGTATGTGAACCTGGGTATCGGAATTCCTACACTGGTATCCAATTATATCCCGCAGGGGATGACGGTTGTTTTTCAGAGCGAGAACGGTATACTGGGTATGGGACCCTATCCGGAAGAAGCCGCCATAGATGCGGACCTGATCAACGCAGGAAAGGAAACCGTTACGGTGATTCCCGGCGGCGCTTTTTTTGACAGTGCGGAAAGCTTTGGTATGATTCGCGCAGGTAAAATTGATCTTACGGTACTGGGCGCCATGGAAGTAAGTGAGAATGGGGATATCGCCAACTGGAAGATCCCCGGAAAAATGGTGAAGGGTATGGGCGGCGCCATGGATCTGGTTGCCAGCGCCAGGAATATCATTGTTGCCATGATGCATACCAACCCCAAGGGGGAGAGTAAGTTGCTGCCTGCCTGCAGTTTGCCTTTAACAGGTATTGGCTGCGTTAAAAAGGTAGTTACCGAACTGGCTGCACTGGACATTACGCCCGATGGATTCCTGCTGCGGGAAAGAGCGCCCGGTGTTTCCGTGGAAGAGATCATCTCCAAAACTGCGGGTAAACTGGTGGTTCCGGATTTTGTTCCGGAAATGGTAATCTGACAGAACTTTTTGTGCGGTATTCTGTTCTATTTTTACTCCCTGAAATCAAATCTTTAAAATAAATTAAACAATGAGCATCCAAAAAGGACAACAAGCACCTGATTTTTCTTTGTTCAATACAGAAAAACAAAAAGTAACCCTTTCCGGGCAGGAAGGTAAGAATGTAGTGATCCTGTTTTTTCCGCTGGCATTTACAGGCGTTTGTACAACAGAACTTTGTAATGTGCGTGATAATATTGCCGTTTACAACAATGCCAATGCACAGGTATTTGGTATCTCTGTTGATTCCCTTTTTGTACTGGACAAGTTTAAAACTGAACAGAACCTGAACTTCCCTTTATTGAGCGATTTCAATAAGCAGGCTGCTACCGCCTATGGTGTTTTATACGAAACCTTCCCTGCTTTTGATATGATGGGTGTAAGCAAAAGGGCTGCATTTATAGTGGATAAGGAGGGCGTAATTCAGTACGCTGAAATTTGCGCTACTCCGGGTGATCTCCCTGATTTCGCCGCTATCCAGGCTACCCTGGCCCAACTGAGCTAATCAGAGGCTTCAACTGCAATATACAGGCGCTGTTCTTCCGTATCCCGGAGGGCTGCGCCTGGCTTTTTTTGGCAGGTATGGCCTATTTATCTACTTTCATGGCAGAATTGACCGCATGCCCAAGATCTACGCTATCCTGTTATTAACCATCCTGTTGTTCTGTGGTAGTTTTACCGCAGCAACGGATCCAGCCTATAACAGTATGCCCGGAACCGAAACGGCTTCGAAGGTTCAGCGGTTTTATCCCAACCCTGCTACCCAGTTTATTCATTTTGAATTTGACAAATCCATCGATAAATCCTTTACGCTGGAAATCTATAATTTCATCGGGCGTAAGATGGCGGCGTCGATAGTAAATACTCCCCGCATCACCATTTACTTCAACGACAACTACTACCGCGGCCTCTATATTTTTCAATTGCGCGACCGGTCCGGAAGAATTATTGAATCCGGAAAATTCCAGGTAGTGCGTTAATAACGCAGCTTTGCTTCCCGGTTATTTATCGGTTACTTCTATAATCAGAAACTTCAGATAATTGGTATTGTCCATTCCCCAGATAACCGGGTGATCGGCGGCTTGTGCATTGAAGGTAACCTGCCGGATTTTTTTGCGCGCATCCTTTGCCGCCACATGAATGGTTTCCAGGAACAGATCGGGAGGTACCAGGTTGGTACAACTGGATGTAACGAGGAAACCGCCATTCCGCAGCAGTTTCATTCCCCTTAAATTGATTTCCTTATAACCGGTCACTGCTTTACCAATGCTGTCGCGGCTCTTGGTAAATGCAGGCGGGTCCAGCATCACCACATCATATTGCCTTCCTTCTTTTCCCCAATCCTTCAGCACATCAAATGCATTCATGGCTTCGAAGTGAACAATTTTTTCCAGCCCGTTCAGGGCCGCATTTTTATTGGCCTGCTCCACTGCCTGCTCCGAAATATCAATGCCGAGCACTGATTTTGCGCCGTAATGCGCCGCATGTATTTCAAAAGTACCTGTATACGTAAAGGCGCCCAGGACTTCCGCATCCTTTACGATATGCTGTATGGCTCTCCGGTTGTCTTGCTGGTCTAAGAAATAACCGGTTTTCTGCCCGTTCTCCAGGTCTACATGAAACTGTAATCCGTTTTCCCGGATGATGATATTGGTATCGAATGGGGCGGATAAAAAGCCTTTCTGTTGTTCCAGCCCCTCCAGTGTCCGGACCGGTACATCATTGCGCTCATAAATGCCCCGGGGGGCAAAAATCTTATTCAGGGCGTTCACAATGGCCGACTTCCATTTGTCCATGCCCAACGACAGGGTTTGGAGTACAAAATAATCGTTGAACTTGTCGATGATCAGTGCGGGCAGTTCATCGGCTTCTCCAAACACCAGGCGGCAGTTTTCGGTATACCCGATCTTTTTCCGGTAGTTCCATGCGGCCTGGATCCTTCTCAGAAAGAAGTTTTCGTCTACCGTTTCGGGTCTGCGGGTCAACAGGCGGATCAGGATCTGGGATTTGGGGTTGATATAGCCGATCCCGGCAAATTTGCCATCGGAATACCGTACCTCCACCAGGTCCCCCGCTGCGGGCTCCCCAGCTACCCGGTCTACTTCGTTTCCGTAAATCCAGGGGTGTCCGTTGGCTATCCTGGGAGCGATCTTCTTTTTAAGGTAAACCTTGATCATCCGGCAAATATAAGAAGACGCCGACTGTCAATTTTTCCCTTTTCTTTGCATGGCAAAATTTTTGCCCCCTTAGAGAATCAATTAATTAACGCCATGGAAGAACAAGAAATGACGAATAGCACAGAATCTACTGCTAAAATGGACGATGTGAATATTAATGCTGACGAAAATGCAGCCGGAACCACACATTTGAACGAGCCGGTGGCCGAAGCGTCAGTTGTGGAAAAGCTGGAAGCTGAATTACAGGAGCAAAAAGACAAATATCTCCGTTTGATGGCCGAATTTGACAATTTCAGGAGAAGAACCGCCAAAGAGCGCCTTGAATTGATCCAAACTGCCGGAAAAGACGTAATTCAGTCTTTACTGGATGTACTGGACGATTGCGACAGGGCCGAAAAACAGCTTGGTAGTTCCGATGATATTTCCCTGCAGAAAGAGGGCATCCAGCTGGTATTTAATAAGCTGAGATCCACCTTACAGCAAAAAGGGCTGAAAGCAATGGAATCCGTGGCATCCGATTTTGATGTGGAGAAGCATGAAGCCATCACAGAAATCCAGGCCCCGGCAGATGAGATGAAAGGAAAAGTAATTGACGAAGTTATCAAGGGTTATTACCTGAACGATAAGCTCATCCGCTTTGCTAAAGTGGTAGTAGGCAAATAATCCGCAATCAATATTATTATGGCTAAGAAAGATTTTTACGAGATACTGGGTGTAGGCAAGTCTGCTACTGCGGATGAAATTAAAAAAGCATACCGCAAAACTGCCATGCAATATCACCCGGATCGTAACCCCGGAGACGCGGCAGCTGAAGAGAAGTTTAAGGAAGCGGCAGAAGCGTATGAAGTTTTGAGCGATGCTGATAAGAGAGCCAAATACGACCGTTACGGTCATGCGGCTTTTGGCCCGGGAACCGGCGGCGGCGCTCATCACGGTGCCAATATGAACATGGATGATATTTTCAGCCAGTTCGGAGATATTTTCGGGGAAGATGTGTTCGGCAGTTTCTTTGGCGGCGGTGGCGGCGGAAGAAGCCGTGGCGGCACAAGAGCCAGGGGCCAGCGTGGAAGCAACCTTCGCATTAAACTGAAGCTTACTTACGAAGAAATTGCAAAAGGGGTTACTAAGAATGTAAAAGTGAAAAAGCATGTTCCCTGCTCTACCTGCGGAGGAAGCGGTGCTAAAGATAAAAACAGTGTTCAGAACTGTGCTACCTGCGGAGGAAGCGGCCAGGTACGTAAAGTTACCAGTACCTTCCTCGGACAGATGCAGACCGTTTCTACCTGCCCTACCTGTAACGGTGAGGGTACCACCATTACGGCCAAATGTAATGCATGTAAAGGCGATGGAAGGGTATATGGAGAAGAAACCATCAGCATTGAAATACCTGCAGGTGTTCAGGAAGGAATGCAACTGAGCATGAGTGGCAAGGGCAATGCAGGTGCAAGAGGCGGCGCCCCCGGCGATCTGATTATTCAGATTGAGGAAGAACCACATAGCGAGTTGCATCGCGACGGACTGAACGTAGCGTACGATTTGTACCTATCGATCCCCGATGCTGTATTTGGTACGCATGTGGAAGTGCCCACCATTGATGGCAGAGCAAAGATTAAAATACCAGCCGGCACCCAAAGCGGAAAGATCTTCCGCTTAAAAGGAAAAGGCTTCCCTGAAGTGCAGGGCTATAGCAGGGGCGATCAGTTGATTCATGTAAATGTATGGACGCCTCAGTTGGTTAGTTCGGAGGAGAAAGCCGCGCTGGAGAAAATGGCAGAGAGCGATAATTTTAAACCACATCCTGCAAAAGGGGAGAAGAGCTTTTTTGATCGTGTAAAAGAAGCGTTCAGTTAATTTCTTTTTTCTTTTTCGGGCCTGTATACTTTAATGGCCTTGCGGATCAGCAACAGAAATTCATTCTGTAGTTGATCCGTTTTATTTACGGCACCCTCTGCCAGTTGCAGTACCTGATCGTAGTCGTATTTTCCAATATGCAACGACTGTTTCAACAACTGACCAAATGCAACGATGGATGCGGCAAAGCGATAGCTGCTTTCTGCGCTGTCCAGTAACTGCGGTGTGTAATGAACGGTAAAATTTTGCTGCCAGCTCTTGGGGTCGCCCGGCTTTTTGTACTGAAGCCGGATAGCGGCTAGTATGCGGTCTGTTATAGTATCACCCGCAAACCGGGGCGCCAGTTCAAATACAGCCATGGTTCCATGTCCGCTGCCCACTTCTCCGCCCTCCAGCTGACTGATACTGTCGGCTTCCGCATCTTTCTTGTTGTCGAAGCCGATTAACCGGTATGATTGAATGAGCTTACTATTGAAGTTTACCTGCACAAAAGCATTATCCGCCACGGCAAACATGGTTTGGGTAAACTCTTTGACCATTACTTTTTCTGCTTCCCGAAGTTGGTCGATATAGGCAAAATTTCCATTTCCTTTTTTTGAAAGGGATTCCAGTTTACTGTCTTTGTAGTTGCCCATACCCACTCCCAAACAGGTGAGATAAATACCTGTTTGCCGGTATGCGCTGATCAGTTCTTCCAGTTCTTTTTCAGAAGCCTGCCCCACATTAAAATCGCCATCGGTAGCCAGGATCACCCGGTTGTTTCCTTTGGGAATGAATTGTTCTTTTGCAATGGAATAGGCTACGCGTATAGCATTTTCTCCGGGGGTATCTCCATAGGCCGATAAGGAGTCTATAGCTTCATTGATCCGCTGTTTTTCGGCGCCGGATGTGGGCGTCAATGCTATCACTACATTACCTCCGTATGTGACCATACTGATGGTATCTTTTGCCCTCAGGTTATCTACCAGTAGTTTAAAGGCAGATTGCAGCAGGGGCAAACGATTGGGTTGATCCATGGAACCGGAAACATCAATCAGAAACACCAGGTTGGATGCCGGTATACTGTCCAGGTTCAGCCGGGGTGCGGTGAGGTTGATGAATAAGAGTTGGTTGCGGTTGTTCCAGGGGCTGTTGGTTACTGCCGTTCTGCAATGAAATGTACCACGCAGCAACGAGTCTTCCGGCTGTTTAAAATCGAAGTAGTTCAACATTTCTTCAATTCGAATGGCATCAGATGGAACATACATTTCATGGTGCAGGAATCTTCTTGTATTGCTGTAGGAAGCCTTGTCTACATTGAGGGAATAGCCTGTTTCCGGATATTGGCGGACATTGATAAAATCATTCTCCCGAAGGGTGCTGTAACGTTCTCCCAAAACCGATCGCTGCAACTCATTTTCGCGTTTTGCATGCGGGATCACCGAGGCGGGTTTCCGGTTGTATTTTTGTGCAGTAGAAGGAAGCATTTTGAGCTGAAGTACCTGGTACTTCCGGGTATCAATGGATGCAGAAAGCGTGTCATAACCGGGCAGAAACAGGCTGATGCTGTCTGCGGGAGCAGCCACCATGATGCCAAAGCTACCATCATGCCCGCTGGCATAAGGAATGCTTCCCTTCGATTTCAGCTTGATTTTTACGGAGCTTAACGGACGGCCTGATTGATCCCTGATCTCTCCCCGGAGATAGTACTGACCACTTACAGCCTGGGCCGTAAATAGCAACAGGTATAGCCAAATGACCCCTTTCATTGGTTCGCAATGCTTTAGCATCGAACGCTGAAATGGCCTGTTTTGTTGTACAAAAGGGGGAGCCTGGCTTATTCTGCGCCACTCAACTGGTAGATTTCCTTCAGGTTTCTGCCATATCCATCATAGTCCAGGCCATAACCGAGCACGAATCTGTCGGGGATGGAAAAACAGCAATAGTCGATATTTACCGGGTACCTGGTGGCCTCCGGCTTATGCAATAATACCGCAATCCTGAGTGAGGCGGGTTGCTGGTTGAGGAGTTGTGGTATGAACTCATTGAGGGTTTTGCCCGTATCGATAATATCTTCGATGATGATCACATCCCTGCCCTTGATATCTGCATCCAGGCCAATGGCAGTAACCACATTGCCGGTAGATTTGGCGCCCTTGTAAGACGCCAGTTTGATAAAACAGATTTCTGCTTCCAGTTCTATGGACTTGAAAAGGTCGGCTGCAAACATGAACGATCCGTTCAGGATAGCAATAAACAACGGTTTCCTGCCTGCGTAATCCTGGTTGATCACCACAGCCATTTCCTTTACTTTTTCCTGGATCAGCGCTTCGGGTAAATACGGTTCAAATGTTTTATCGAAGAGGGTTACTAATGACATGTTATTTTTTGTTGGGTGAGGCTTTAGCGGTGAGTATGGCTTTCAGGTAAATTTTATTACCGGGTAACGGGGTGATTTCCTTACTGGTATTGTTATACTGTAAAATATTTTCGAGTCTTACACCTTCTGTTTGTGCAATGCTGTAAAAATTTTCACCTGCTTTCACCACATGATAATCGCTGCTTCCTTTTTTTTGTTTCTTTTCCAGGAAAATGAGCTGGTCTTTCTCCAGGATTTCTATATTGCCCATTTCGTTGTAATCGAGTAACCTGCTTAATGTAATATCGTATTGTTGCGCCAATGCCAGTAAGGAGGTTCCTTCAGATGCATAAATTACCCTGCACTGATTGATGTTGAAAACGCCTTCGGGATAGCCGGATATTTTCCTGGCCGGAGCCGGTTGCTGTGGTGCAGGCGTGGCAGCTGCCTGTGTAGTTGTTTCTTCTTCCTCCGGATCATCCGTGATGGTTTCTTCCTCCGTCACATTGGTAATGGTTACGGCCGGTTTGTTTGCAGCAAGGTTGTTGGGCTGTGTATACGACCGGGCAACCGGGCCGCTGTTTCCGGCAAGTGCAGTACTGCGTTCCAGCGCTATCTGATTGAAACGATCCAACTGATAGTCTCTGATAACCTTGATCAGGCTTTTGGGATAGGTTGGTGAAGTGGCGTAACCGGCTTTCCTGAGACCGTTGGCCCAGGCTTCGTAATTGGCAGGATCCAGTTTGAATAAAAAATGATAATGCGGCCGGGTTTTTAAAAAATCGGAATGGTCCTTATAGGAAGCCGCTGCATCCGGGTATACGCGGAAACATTCCCCCTTTTCATCGTCGTCGTGATAGGTTTTATCTCCGGTCCATTCTGTTTTGCATTTGATGCCAAAATGGTTGTTGGATCGCTTTACCAGGTCGCTCTCCCCAGATTGCGACTCAAGAATACCCTGTGCCAGTTTGATGGCGGCCGGAACGCCCGTGCGGATCATTTCCTGCACTGCCAGTTCGCTGTATTGCTGAATGTATTGTTCTGTCTTTTCTTTCTGCGCATTTACGTTCAACGCAAATACCAGGGGGAGCAAGGAAAGAAATTTCATCATACTACTTTCTTTTTATAAATGAGATACCATCTCTTATCGTTAATATGACCTGCTCTGTTCTCGGATCGTTTTTTACATGTTCGTTAAACGCATGGATCGCCAGGGCATTTTTTCCGCTGACCGGCTCCTCCAGCACCTGTCCGTGAAACAGCACATTGTCTGCCAGTATAATGCCCCTTTCGGATAAACGGGGTACGAGTTTTTCATAGTAGTTGATATAGCCGGTTTTATCGGCATCTATGAAAACCAGGTCCCATTGAAAGGGCAGGGAATCGATGATTTCCAGCGCATTTCCGCGATGCAAAGTTACCTGCTTATTTTGATTGAATTTGCTAAAATTTGCCCCGGCCGTACGGGCATCTGCTTCCCTGATTTCGATGGTATGGAGCATGCCATCGGAGGGTAGCCCTTCGGCCAGGCAGAGGGCGCTGTAACCCGTAAATGTGCCTATTTCGAGGATATACCTGGGGCGTTGCAGGCAGCTGATAAAGCGGAGGAACTGCCCCTGCACCTTTCCGCTAAGCATATGCGCCTTAGGGTGTTGCAACAGGGTTTGCTTATTGACCTCTGCCAACAGGTCAGACTCCGGCGAAGTGAACTGATCTGCGTATGCTTCCGCCAGCTGGTGTAAAAATTCCATAATGCGTATATTGGTTTATGCGAGCGCTTCTGCCGTGGCCGGCTTTTTCTCCGCAATCAGCAATAGCCCTGTAAATGTTAAAGCGCCATTGATGATCAGCAGCTCCAGCCCGATTTCGAAAGAGCCGAAAATCATTTTCTGGTACTTATCCAAAAAGAAACAGATGGCAGGCGCCGCAATACATACATAAGGCACCCACTGGTCTTTTACCGCCTTTTTGGTAAGGATCCCAAAGGTAAATAGACCCAGCAGCGGGCCATAGGTATAGGCCGCTATTTTCAGAATCAGGCCAATCATGCTTGGATCGTCTATCCACTTAAACACGAGTACAAACAACAGGAAGATGGCTGCAAAAGAAAGGTGTACTTTTTGCCTGATCTTTTTCTGCGCTGCCTGGCTGAGGTCTGTTCTGCGTTGTATACCCAGTATATCTATACAGAAAGTGGATGTAAGTGCGGTGATGGCTCCGTCTGCGGAGGGGAACAAGGCAGAAATCAACGCTATGATAAAGATAATGGACACATAAGGCGGCATATGTTCCAGCGCAAGGGTAGGGAAGATTTTGTCGCCTGTTACCGTTACATTCAGGGTATCTGCATACAGGTACAGCAGGCCACCCAGGAACAGGAATATGATGATGACCGCAGACAGAACGATGGCCATGGATACCACGTTTTTCTGAGAGTCTTTCAGGGTTTTAACGGAAATATTTTTCTGCATCATTTCCTGGTCCATACCGGTCATGGTAACCGTGATGAATGCACCGGCAATGATCTGTTTCAGAAAGAAGAAGCGGCTGTTGGGGTCGCTAAAAAATATTTTTGAATAGCCTTTCCCGCTCATTACCTGCAGGCTTTCCCCGAATCCCATATTCATTTGATTCAGGATATAAAATACACAGATCACCAGGCCCGCCAGCATGCAGGTGGTTTGCAGGGTATCGGTATATACAATGGTTTTAACACCTCCCTCAAATGTGTAAAGCAATATCATCACCAGGATAATAAGGGTAGTAGCCCAGAAAGGAATGTTAAAGCTATTCAGTATGGCTTCCTGCAGGATGTTCACGACCAGGTACAAACGTGCGGTGGCTCCCAGCACCCTGGAGAGAATAAAAAAGGAGGAGCCTGTTTTATAGGAACGATGCCCCAGTCTTTTGCTGAGGTAATTGTAAATAGAAGTGAGGTTGAGCCGGTAATAGAGCGGCAGCAATACATAGGCAATCATCAGGTAGCCGATCAGGTACCCAATGGTAATCTGGAGATATGCAAAGGATTCTTTGGCCACGGCTCCGGGTACGCTTACAAAGGTTACGCCACTCAGGGAGGTTCCTACCATGCCGAATGCCACCAGCATCCAGTTACTGTTTTTATTACCGATAAAAAAAGAATGGTTATCGCTGTTCTTTCCGGTATACCAGGCCACTGCCAGCAGAATAAGGAAGTAACCGATTACGACTGAAAAAAGTAGAACAGGAGACATATGGCGGTATTATTACTGTATTAAAACAATTTTGCAAAGTAGTAAAAATAATTCAGGTAATTTGTTCCCTAATGCGGTTTTATGCAAGTAAAAAATCTGGCTGTTTTTTGTGGCTCCAAATCGGGCAATGATCCTTTGTTCTCCGCCGAAACAATGGCCCTTGGCAACTACCTGGCTGCTCATGCTATTACGCTGGTATACGGAGGCGGAAACAAGGGATTGATGGGTTGTATTGCAGACGCCGTGATGAACGGCGGCGGAAAAGTGATTGGGGTGATCCCGGAGATCTTACTGGAATGGGAACATGCCCACCAGGGCATTACAGATTTGCGGGTTGTTGCGGATATGCACACCCGCAAGAAGCTGCTCTACGAGCTTTGTGATGCAGCAGTGGTATTGCCCGGCGGAAACGGAACGCTGGATGAATTGTTCGAAATGCTTACCTGGAATACCCTGAAGATCCACAGCAAGAAAATCTTTTTACTGAATTGTAACCACTATTACGATCACCTGGTTGCACATATGGAAAACATGTACAAAGAAGGGTTTCTCTACGAAGCCTGGAGGGAGAGGTTGATTGTATGCAATTCTACCAGAGAAATTATCTCCTTCTTGAATTAAGGTAAATGCCGAACCCTCCACGGAACACGGGTTGCGGATCGCCGGTATAATTATCCCGGTAAGGAGAGTTCATTTCCTGTAACAGGTCGATCATAATGGTGAAATGTGAAAATCGGCTGCCGATTTCCCTTGAACCGTAGCCGATGCCCGCCAGCAGACTGGCTGCACCGGTTTTGTATTTGAAGGTGCCGGAATTATCGCTGTAGGTTCTGGTAGAACTGATCCAGTTGTATTCGGGTTGTATCTGCAGGTGCAGGAAATTCACCGGCCATATCCGCAGAAAAGCGCCTCCGCCATAATTGAAATTTTTGTCTTTGTACACGGTTCCGTTTTGCGAAAAATAATTGATATTCAGCAATGCGCCGGCATCCAGCCAGTTATTGAAACTGTAACCCGCTTCGGGGTTAAGACCCAGGTTAAAGAATCTGTTCGACAATCCAATGTTCAGACTGCTTCCGATAAATACCCTGTTTGGATCAAATCCTTTTTTGGCAGCGGTCTCTTCTTCCTGCGCCAGCGCAGTTGTAGTGAAACAAATTATTCCGGAAAGTGCAAACAATATTTTTTTCATCTTTATGGTGGTTAAGATACGGACTAATTTTTCAGATCAAAAATTTTCCCTGCATTTAATATGTTGTTGGGGTCAAATGCTTTCTTAATGTCGCGCATCAGTTGAATGGTGACTTCTTTGAACATGGTACTCATGTATGGTTTCTGAATGAGCCCGATACCATGTTCTCCGCTGATGGTTCCGCCCAGGCTATGCACCAGTTCAAACAACGCCGTTAATGCAGCGGTCATTTCCGGGCTGCCATAACTGTTTTTAATAGTGGGATGGTTGATGCGGATATGAAGATTTCCGTCGCCTGCATGGCCATAACATACTGCCTTGAATCCGTATTTGTTGCCGAGTTCCTTCACACCCCTGATCAACACCGGCAGCTCGGCCCTTGGTACCACGGTATCTTCTTCGATGGTATATCCGCCGGCCTTTACCGCTTCTGCCGCACGTCTGCGCAGCTTCCAGAGTTCCGCTTTCTGTTGCGCATCATCTGCAAAGAAGATTTCTCCTGCTTCAAACTGCGTAAGCAATTCTGCGATGGCTTCCATTTCGCCCATCAGTACATCCATATTGTTGCCGTCCACTTCTATAATCAGGTGCGCAGCAATGGAATCGTTTACCGGTACTGCGGAACTGTCTACCATGGCGCTTACAATTTTCAGCGCATCAATTTCCACCAGCTCCAGTGCACTTGGTACAAACCCCGCCCTGAATATTGCACTCACAGCAGCGCTTGCATTTTCAAGTGATGCAAAAGGTACCAGCATCAATAGATCGTGTTTGGGGTGGGGGATCAGCCTCAGTACAATTTTGGTGACAATACCAAGCGTGCCTTCACTGCCCACCAGCAACTGTGTCAGATTGTATCCGGTTGAGTTCTTCAGTACATTGGCCCCGGTCCAGATCACTTCTCCGGATGGCAGTACCAGCTCCAGGTTCAATACATAATCTTTTACCACGCCATATTTCACTGCTTTGGGGCCGCCGCTGTTTTCGGCAATATTTCCTCCGATAAAACAACTTCCCCTACTGCTGGGATCGGGCGGGTAGAACAATCCCTTTTCTTTCACTGCATTCTGCAGCACTTCGGTAATTACACCCGGTTCTGTAGTTACCTGCAGATTGCGTTCATCTATTTCAATGATTTTATTGAGCCGTTCTGTAGATAAAAGTACACCGCCCAGTGTGGGTAAAGCGCCTCCGCTCAGCCCGGTGCCCGCTCCCCTGGGCGTTACCGGTATGCGGTGTTCGTTGCAGTGTTGCATAATGGCTGCAACCTCCCGGGTGTTGGCCGGTTTTAAAACTACTTCGGGATAATACTGCAGGTGTTCTGTTTCATCGTGTCCGTAATATTGCAGGCTTTCTTTATCGGCCAGTACAAACGACTCGCCAACGATCTGTTTAAATTTTTCAAAATGCTCAATAGAAATTACCCCCTTTTCAGTAGCGCCGGACATATCCATAATTTTGGTAAAAATACTTGCTTGCCTGCAGAAACTGCAGAAAAATCATGATTCACCGGTTTTTTTTACAAAATCTTCAATCATTTCAGTATATTTTAAGCAGTAAAATATAGATACTGTTAAATGGTTGAAATATCTGCAGAACTGCCTGTAGAATTGAGTAAAGTAAAGTGTAAGCGGTACACGATTACTGGGTGAAAAATATCATTCCCCTTACTTTTGTACAATTAACTAACGAATGTTCGTGTATGTCATCTATCCATTCTCAGACCAAATCAAAAAATCTTTTGACATTTCATTTTCCGGAGTCAACCATTGTGCATTACCAGCTTTTACCCGAAGACCTTGTTGAGCAGGCTGTCTTCAAAGGGTTGGGTGTTTTGAATAATACGGGCGCCCTTTGTATCAATACCGGCGAGTTCACGGGTAGGAGCCCGCAGGATAAATTTACCGTAAAGGACTCCATTACCGAGAATACCGTTCACTGGAACAATTTCAATATTCCTATTGCAGAAGCCTATTTTCTGCAATTGAAAGAGAAGGTGCTGAATTACCTGGGGCAGCAGCCGGAGGTTTGGGTGAGAGATGCCTATGCCTGCGCAGATCCTGCTTACCGCCTCAATATCCGTGTGGTGAATGAAAACCCGTGGAGCAATCTTTTTGCTTACAATATGTTCCTCAGACCAGACGAATCAGAACTGGATAATTTTGAACCCGACTGGCAGATCATACAGGCTCCCGGCTTTAAAGCAGATCCTGCTGTAGACGGAACCAGGCAGCATAATTTTTCCATTATTTCCTTCAAACACAAAACCATCCTGATCGGCGGTTCCGGATATACCGGTGAAATCAAGAAGGGTATTTTCTCCATTCTTAATTATATACTGCCACAGGAAAAAAATGTATTGAGCATGCACTGCAGCGCCAATATCGGTAAGGAGGGAGATGTTGCTGTGTTCTTTGGCCTGAGCGGTACCGGCAAAACCACTTTAAGCGCCGATCCTAACCGTAAACTGATAGGGGACGATGAGCATGGCTGGACCGATGAAACCGTGTTTAATTTTGAAGGCGGTTGCTATGCAAAAACCATTGACCTGAGCGAAGAAAAAGAACCGGAAATTTTCCGTGCCATCCGCCCGGGCGCCCTTGTTGAAAACATTGGCTTCTACGAAGGTTCTAACCAGATTGATTTTAGTTTTAAAGGTATTACCGAAAACACCCGTGTAAGTTACCCGCTGCATTATATTTCCAATGCGATGGAACCCAGCATTGGCGGCTTACCTAAGAATTTATTCTTCCTTACCTGTGATGCTTATGGCGTTTTGCCTCCGATCAGTAAACTGACTCCCGGGCAGGCCATGTACCAGTTCATCAGTGGCTATACGGCAAAAGTTGCCGGAACAGAAGCCGGGGTTACAGAACCCAAGTCTACCTTCAGCGCCTGCTTTGGAGCACCCTTCCTGCCACTGCATCCCGGAAAATATGCAGAGATGCTGGGCGATAAAATGAAGCAGTTTAATGTGAATGTCTGGATGATCAACACAGGCTGGAGCGGCGGCTCCTATGGTACCGGAAGCAGGATGAAGCTGGGGTATACCAGGTCCATGATTACGGCGGCTTTAAACGGAGCGCTCAACGAGGTAGCTTATGAACAACATCCGGTGTTTGGCATGATGATGCCTGCTTCCTGCCCTGGTGTTCCTGCTGAAATCTTAAATCCGCGCAATACTTGGAAAGACACAGCGGCCTACGATGCTACTGTTTTGAAGCTGGCCAAAGAGTTTATCAAAAATTTTGAAAAATATGCAGCCGGGGTTACCCTCGAAATTTTGGATGCTGCTCCGATCGTTTAAGAACAAGAGAAAATGTTCGATTGCCTGACATGAATGCCTCCGGGAAACCGGGGGCATTTTACTCGCAGGATGCCGGGAAAAATGCTGAATTACTTAGCAAGGAAATTGCCGGATAATCGCATTCCTTTTTCATCTTCCACCACTTTCTTCATGATCTTCTTCAGCCCCTCGGGAAGCTGTTCAATTTCTATTGCTGTAAGTACGTGTACGATTTCAAAGAATTCATCTTCATCATCGTAATAGCCCAGATACAGATCGTATATTCCGGTGGAATGGAGGCGCAGGGAAATCTCCAGGTCTTCCTCATACTGGTGCATGGATATAATTGACCACTGGTCGTTGTCCTCAAAATTGAACAACACTTCCACAGGATCCTTGCTCACTATATAGGTAATCAGTTTTTCAATTAACTCTCCCGAGTGATGCTGCACCAGTTCTTTATAATCCATGATATTTATTAATTAGGGGGATATTAAAACAGACCGAACAACATGCCATCCACCTTGTTGATGATGTCTCCAAAGTGTTCTTCGTTTTCGGCAAATTTGTTTTTATCGCAGTCGATGACCAGCAACTGGCCTTCCTTGTAACCGTCGATCCATTTGTTGTAATACTCATTGAGCTTCTTCAAATAGTCGAGCCGGATATTTTCTTCGTATTCCCTTCCTCTTTTCTGTATCTGCGATACCAGGGTTGGTACGGAGGCTTTCAGATAAATCAGCAGGTCCGGTGGCTGAACCATCGATTTCAGGGTTTGGAAGAACTGGTAGTAGTTGTCGAAATCGCGCTTGCTCATCAGCCCCATTTCGTGCAGATTGGGTGCAAAGATGTTGGCATCTTCATAAATGGTGCGATCCTGAATAACGGTTTCTGTTCCGTGCTGAATATCGAGCAACTGGTTCAGCCTGCTGTTCAGGAAATAGATCTGGAGGTTAAAGCTCCAGCGGGGCATATCTTCATAAAAATCCATCAAATAGGGATTGGTATCAACATTCTCGAACTGGGGGATCCAGCGATAATGCTTGCTCAGCATTTCTGTGAGGGTTGTTTTACCTGCGCCAATATTGCCGGCGATCGCTACGTGTTTTGGTTTTTTAGGTTTTGCCATCTCTCTGTTATGCTGATTTTAAAGCTTGCAACTTAAGGAATCTAATCTGATTTCCGGTAAATATGTCTAATAATTCAATCCCACGGCTTCTCTCACCATTTTCAGGGTTTCAGATGCCCTTGCCCTGGCTTTTTCCGCACCCTGTCTGATTAGTTGATGCAACTGCTCTTTATCTGCCTGGATGGCCGCTGCTTTTTCGCGGATGGGGTGGATGAACCGGACCATATCTTCCGCCAGTTGTTTCTTCATGTCTCCGTACCGGATGATGCAGTTTCCGGCACTGCTTGCGTTAAAATCCGCATCAAATTTTGTGTAAGTGTCTTCGCTGCTTACCTGTTGCATCAGGGTAAACAGGTTCTGGATATAATCCGGTTTTACGGAATCCGGTTCTGCAGGACCCTGGTCGGTCTTGGCTTTCATAATCTTTTTGCGGATGCTGTCGTTGTCGTCTGCCAGATAGATGGTGGCCATCTGGTTTTCGCTTTTGCTCATCTTGCCGTTTCCGTCGAGGCTCATGATCCGGATCAGTTCTGATCCATAGTTGAATGCATAGGGAAGCGGCAATACATCTCCATAGCGGTGGTTAAAGCGATCCACAAAGTTCCTGGCCATTTCCAGGTGCTGCTCCTGGTCCTTGCCCACCGGCACTTTTACGGCCCTTTGTATGATCACATCGGCCGCCATGAGCACCGGGTAGGTGAGCAGCCCGGCATTTACATTCTCCGGCTGTAACCTTACTTTATCTTTAAAAGTGGCTGTTTTTTCCAGCTCCCCTTTATAGGCCAGCATATTCAGGTAGAGATACAATTCTGCAATTTCCGGCACATCACTCTGTACATACAATGCCACTTTCTCCGGATCCAGTCCGCAGGCAATATTTTCTGCAATCACCCGATGAACGGCGTTCTTTAGTTCACTGGTGTCGGGGTGGGTGGTCAGGCTATGCCAGTTGGCTACAAAAAAATAACAGTTATAGTCGTTCTGCATGCGAACATAATTACGCATGGCGCCGAAATAATTTCCTAAATGTAAAAATCCTGTAGGACGGATTCCGCTTACAACAACCTCTTTTTGCATAGTCTGCAAAGGTACGAATACGGATGGGTTCATGGTTCATGGTTCATGGTTTTTTTATAGTTAGATTTGCTACTTAATGATCTGAATCTGCTATTAGTACTGTAGCCAATATACTTGCATCGCCCATCGAATACCTCAAAGGGGTGGGACCTCTTCGGGCTGATATGCTCAAAAAGGAATTGAATATTTTTACCTTCAAAGACCTCCTGGAGCATTTTCCCATCCGGCATATTGATAAAACCAGGGTAAACCCTATTCAGGATATCAACGCCTTTACCGACTATATTCAGGTGGTTGGCAGACTGGTGCATTATGAAATCATCGGTGCTGGCAGGTCCCGCAGACTGGTTGCCCAGGTAAAAGATTCCAGCGGGCAACTGGAGCTGACCTGGTTCCAGGGCATCAGCTGGATGGAGAAAAATTTGCACATTGGTTCGGACTATCTCATTTTTGGCAAAACCGGTTTCTTCAACAGCAAGCCCCAAATGGTGCATCCGGAGATGGAGGTATTTGTTCCCGCCAAAGCAGGCGCCAGGGCTTTCCTGGAACCGGTGTACCCTTCCACCGAAAAATTAAAGGCCCGGGGGCTGAACGGAAGACAAATTGCCAAACTCACCTTCGCATTAATGAATTTATTGCAGCCAAAGGACCTTCCGGAAAACCTGCCTGATTATATTATTCAGGAACTGAAGCTGCTGCCGCGCTACGAATCCTATGCCGCCATTCATTTTCCTGCATCGGAGCTGATGTACAAAAAAGCATTGGAACGTTTGAAATTCGAAGAGTTTTTTATTGCACAGGTAAGGCTGCAACTGGTTCGTTTGCAGCGCAGTAATGCAAGCAGGGGGGTGGTGTTCGAAAAAGTCGGAGCCTGCTTTAACGACTTCTATAACAAGTATCTGCCCTTTCAATTAACCGGTGCACAGAAAAGAGTGCTGAAAGAAATCAGAACAGATACGGCCCGGGGCAGGCAAATGAACCGTTTGTTGCAGGGAGATGTGGGCAGTGGTAAAACTATGGTGGCCTTACTAAGTATGCTGCTGGCTGCTGATAACGGATTTCAGAGTTGTTTGATGGCCCCCACCGAGATCCTGGCACAGCAACATTATAACGGACTGAAAGAATTACTGAAAGAAATGCCGCTGGAAATTGCCCTGTTAACGGGCAGCACCAAAACTGCCGAAAGGAAACGAATTTTAAAAGGCCTGATAGAAGATACCATCCACTTTGTAGTGGGTACCCACGCTATTATAGAAGAAGTGGTTCAGTTTAAACATCTTGGCCTGGTAATTGTTGATGAACAACACAGGTTTGGGGTTGCACAACGGGCCCGTTTATGGGAAAAAGCGGCTGTTCCGCCGCATGTGCTGGTGATGACGGCCACACCGATTCCCAGAACACTGGCCATGACGGCATATGGAGACCTGGAGTACAGTGTGATGGATGAATTGCCGCCGGGAAGAATTCCGATTACCACCGTACAGCGAAATGAAATGGCCCGTGCCAACGTGATGGGGTTTGTAAAAGAAGAAATTCAAAAAGGCAGGCAGGCGTATTTTATTTATCCGCTGATTGAGGAGAGTGAAAAGCTGAGCTACGAGGATCTGATGCAGGGGTATGAGCAGGTGAAAAGTTTTTTCCCGGAACCGGAATATAAAATCAGCATGGTTCACGGAAGGCAGCCTGCCGAACAGAAGGAAACCAATATGGAACGCTTTGTGAAGGGTGATACCCAGATCATGGTCAGTACAACGGTGATTGAAGTAGGGGTAAATGTACCCAATGCCTCGGTGATGGTGGTTGAAAGCGCCGAAAAGTTCGGCCTTTCCCAGTTGCACCAGCTCCGGGGAAGGGTGGGAAGGGGAAGCGAAAAAAGCTTTTGCATATTATTAACGGGTAGCCGAGCCAGCAAAGAGGCCAAAGAACGTATCAATATCATGTGTGCCACCAACGACGGGTTTAAAATTGCAGAAAAAGACCTGGAGATGAGAGGGCCCGGAGATATAGAAGGTACAAGACAGAGCGGAGCGCTGAATTTTAAACTGGCCAGTATTGTGAATGATAAGGAGTTGCTGGAACTGGCTAAGCAAAAGGCGGAAATGCTGGTGGAAAAAGACCTCTGCCTGGAGCATGAAGCGCATCAGTCATTGAAAAATTTTATGCAATCCCAGAAATTGAAGCAGGGTTGGAGTAAAATTTCGTAAATTAAAAAATATTAATACGTCTGTATTGAAAAAGATTGGCCTTTTGTTATGGTTGCTTGTGCTGGCTGCAGGTTTGCAGGCACAGCAGTACCTTGATTTTGTGGAGAATAAAGGTCAGTGGGATCGGGCGATCCTTTTTAAAACTGATCTGCCCGCGGGTTCTATTGCGTTGCAGAAAAACAGTTTCCGGATGCTGCAACACGATGCGGCAGGCCTGGAACGCCTGAGCCGCTCATTCCATGCACATATTGAGAAAGACCGTCCGCAGGAGCAGGTTCCTTCCAAAGACCGGCTGCCTGTTCCGGAAAATGGCGGTACGAATAATAATATTACCCTTCGCTCGCATGCGTATGAGGTGAGATTTATCAATGCCAATCCGAACCCTGTCATTATTCCGGATAAACCCCTGCCAAGCTACAGCAATTATTTTATCGGGAATGATCCTGCACTATGGGCCAGTAACTGCAAAACCTTTCAGGGCGTTACCTATAAAGAATTATACAGGAATATCGACGTTCGCTTTTATACTGCGGATGGATCGCTGAAATATGATCTCATTGTTCATCCGGGAGGTGATCCTTCGCAGGTGATCATGTATTTTGACGGGGTGGAGGGATTGAAATTGAAAGACAACTCCCTGCAGATTACGACTACGCTCGGAACCGTACAGGAAACCATCCCTGCTACATATGTACTGGAAAACGGGTATAAAAAAAGCCTTGACTGCAACTATGAAGTAAAAGGAAGGTTCGTTTATTTCAAGCTGCTCAGCAGCTATGACCCTTCCCTTACACTGGTGATCGATCCGCGGCAGACCATGCTCACTTATTCAGGTAGCCTGGAAGACAACTGGGGATTCACCGCCACCTACGATGGCTCCGGTAATTTTTATTCCGGGGGGATTGTATTGGGCAAGAATGGGTTCCCCGCTACCAACGGCGCTTTTCAAACTGTTTTCCAGGGAGGCACTGCCTCAATTGGTTCCGATATGGGAATCATGAAATACAACCTGAAAGGGGAACGGGTGTACGCTACCTATATTGGTGGTTCTGCCAATGAGCAACCCCACAGCATGGTGGTAGATAATGCAGGTAACCTGGTGATTGCAGGAAGAACTTCTTCTCCCAATTATCCTACTTTCGGATCCCTCAAAACCCTGGGCTCCGGCGGTGAATTTGATATTGTACTGACCAAACTGAATGCTACGGGCACTGCATTGATCGGATCGGTTAAAATCGGCGGCTCAAAAAGTGATGGAGTAAACATTGATCTGAATTATGGTGGAGTGCTTCCCCAGTCGCCTGTATCCACCCGCAGAAACTATGGAGATGATGCGCGCAGTGAAGTGATCCTGGATGCCAATAACAATATTTTACTGACTTCTGTAACGCAATCCAAAGATTTTGTGGTAACTGCCGGCGCTTTTCAGACCACGCCGGGCGCTACCAGGGCAGATGGCCGCTACCAGGACGGGGTGTTGCTGAAATTTACGCCCACACTGGGGAATGTCATTTTCAGTTCGCTGCTTGGAGGTAATGACGACGATGCGCCGTTTGTATTGAGCATCAATCCGCTCAACGGGGATATTTATGTAGCCGGCGCCACTGCCAGCACCGATTTACCCGGGGATAAAACAGGTGCGGTGTTTGCTACCAAACAGGGGCTTGCCAATTCCGTAGACGGTTTTATTGCCAATATTAAAAGTGATGGCTCGGCCATCAATAAACTGACCTATATCGGAACCCCCAGGGAGGACCTGATTTTCGGGATACAATTCGACAAGAAAGGATTCCCCTATATCACCGGTACCACTACCGGGTTATTCCCGGTAATCAATTCAAGGTTCAATACCACCAATCCCGGGCAGTCTAACGGTCGCCAGTTCATTGCCAAGCTGAAGCCGGATCTCTCTTCTTTTATATTCTTCACCAACTTCGGAAACCCTTCTTCCAATATACCCAGCCTTTCGCTGACTGCATTCCTGGTAGACCGCTGTGAAAATATGTATATTTCGGGCTGGGGTGGTTCTTCTATTTCCAGTTACACCTTTGGTTCATTGAACGGAATGATGATAACATCAGATGCCAATCAAAAAAGCACCGACGGAGCAGACTTTTATTTCTTTGTACTGGGCAAGAACGCCGATTCACTGATTTACGCATCTTATTTTGGACAGGCCGGTGGTTTTCCGGATCACGTGGATGGCGGTACCAGCCGCTACAGTCCGCAGGGTGAAATTTATCAGACCATCTGTTCCTGTGCCAGGGAAAGCGAAAGCAGCCCGATCAGGATTTCGCTGGTGGGTAATCCCGGTTCCTGGTCCGAAAGAAGAGGTAATCAGTACTGCAATATGCTTTCGGTGAAATATTCTTTCGACGCCGCAGGCGTTTCATCGGGGGTACGTCCTTCCATTAACGGAATAGCGGGAGACTCTACCGGATGTGCACCGCTTACTGTGAATTTTACGGATACCATTGCCAACGGGCTTACTTATTTCTGGGATTTTGACGGAGACAATATCAACGATGATACCACCACCACACCCAATATCAGTCACCTGTTTAATACGGTGGGTAACTTCCGGGTAAGGCTGATTTCCCAGGACCTGAATACCTGTAATGAACAGGATACTTCCTATGTTACCATCGGGGTGAGAAGCGATGCGGTTACAGCGCTTTCATTTAGTTATCTCAGCGTTCCTCCCTGCGGTAACCGGATCTTTCAATTCACTAATCTTTCGGTGCCCCCTGCAGGCGGGACTTTCAACAGCAATTCCTTTGAATGGGATTTTGGGGATGGTTCTGCCAAAGTGCTCAGGGATAAGTCGCCCATCAACCATACTTTTCCAGCCGACGGAACCTATATTGTCCGACTTACTTTAAAAGATCCGCTGTTCTGTAATGAAAATGATTATTATGAAGCCATTGTTCGGGTATCCAGTTCTTTTGAACCTGATTTTACCGCGGATACAGCCTGCCTGGGATCGGCCACTCAATTTACTTATACGGGTACGGGCGGACAGGTTTTTGTATGGGACTTTGGAGACGGCGGAACAGCAACCACCAATGGCGATGCGACACATTCTTATGCCAGCTCAGGAGTGTATACGGTAACACTTACAGTCACAGATCTGAATACCTGTGATGCGAATAAAACCAAGACCTTCACCAAAGATATACTGGTGAGCCCTAATCCAACTTCGTTGTACGATTATTCACCAAGGATATCGCAGCCCAATGAAATATTTCAGTTCACCAATCAATCTTCGGGCGGTGTGCGTTACCAGTGGGATTTTGGGGATGGTAAAGTTATATCCACTGCAAAAAGAGATACGGTGATCAGGCATACCTTCAATGCAACCGCTACTTATAATGTATGCCTGTATACGATCAACGACGCCGGTTGTGTCGCCAAATATTGTGAACCGATCAGTGTGGAAGTAAACCCCTTGTTTGATGTGCCGAATGCTTTTACGCCCAACGGAGATGGCGTGAACGACCGGATTTATGTAAGGGGTTTTGGTATTGCTAAAATGACCTGGCGTATTTACAACAGATGGGGCGCGGTAGTGTACACCAGCGCGGATCCTTATGAAGGCTGGGATGGGAAGTACAATGGCAAAATACAACCGCAGGGTGTATACCATTACACGGTTGAAATAGAATTCTCCGATAAAAAGAAATCTACTAAGAAAGGAGATATTACCTTGCTGAAATAATATGAAACCGCTGCAGTCATATCAGTCACTTATCCTCCGGTTGCCGGTTTTTCTGGTAATACAACTGGTATTGCTTTCCGGTGTTGCCGCGCAGGATCTTAATTTCTCTCAATATTTCAATGCACCCCTTGTGGTGAACCCCGCCAACACCGGTTTTAATCCGGATTATGATTATAGGGTGGGGGGTAACTATCGCAATCAATGGGCTTCTGTGGGTAACCCCTATAAAACCATGGGCCTTTGGGGCGATACCAAACTTTTTGCCAACCGGTTTGAAAATGGCTGGATGGGGCTGGGTGGTTCCATTCTGAAAGATGTGGCGGGCAGCGGAAGCCTTACTTCCACCAGTGGTTACCTGTCATTGGCCTATCACCAGATGCTGGGGTACAAGAGTTTATTGAGCGCAGGATTTTCTGCCGGTTTTGTTACCAAACGTATTGACCTGAGCAAACTGGATTTTGACAACCAGTGGAATGGTAAGTTTTTTGATATTACCTTACCCTCCAACGAACCTTTTACCTACAGCCAGACCAGTTACCTGGATCTGCAAATGGGATTGAACTATGCATTGTTTGCTTCGGAGAATGCTTACTTTAATGCGGGTATCAGCATCATGCACCTGAACAAGCCACTGGAAACCTTCTTTTCACCGGCCGTTTCAGACAACAAAGTGGATATGCGCTATAGCTTTTTTGCGAATGCTAGTATTAAAGTACAGGATATCTGGATCGTGAACCCCAATATTTATTACAGCCGTATGGGCAATGCCAGTGAAGTGGTGCTGGGCTTCAATGCCAACAGAGATCTGAGCGGAGATGGTATGCAGCAATTGATCCTGGGCATTTATTACAGAAACAAAGATGCTGCGATTCCTGTGGTGGGTTACCAGATTAAAGACCTGAAAATAACGGTGAATTACGATGCCACCATTTCTTCGCTGAAAAACCTGAATGGTACCCGGGGCGCCTATGAGCTTTCCATTGTTAAGCATGGTATTTTCCCTTCCTCCTCCGGCAAATCCGTGAAATGTCCTACTGTTAGATTTTAGTTTATCTTGCAGGTCTAATTGATTTTGCATGAAATACCTTCCGCTGGACCCCAGGTTATTTGTCAATAACAGAAAAAAATTTGCGGCTAAAATGCTGCCTGACAGTATTGCCGTTTTTGTAAGCAATGATGAATTTCCTTCCAATGGGGATGCACTCCATACGTTCAAACAGAATAATGACCTGTTCTGGCTCAGTGGTATTGAACAGGAAGATTCCATGGTCATTTTATTTCCGGATTGCCCGGATCCCAAATACAGGGAGGTACTGGTATTGGTAAGACCAAATGCACTCAAGGAAAAATGGGATGGTAAAAGATTAAGGGCTGCAGAAGCAAGCGCTATTTCCGGCATCAAAACCATTGTATGGTTAGACAGCCTGGATGCCCTGCTGCAGGGATGGATCCATCTTGCCGATACTATTTACTTAGACAGTAATGAAAATGACCGGAAAGCCTCCACTATCCGCAGCCGTGAGTACCGCTTCATTGATGAAATGAAGCAACAATATCCGCTGCACCAATACCAGCGCGCCGCAAAGATTCTGAAAGAATTAAGGGGCATCAAGACCAGGGAAGAAATAGTGGTTGTTCAACAGGCTATTGATATTACTGAAGTCGCATTCAGAAGACTGCTGAAATTTATTCAGCCCGGTGTTACCGAATATGAAATTGAAGCCGAGATTGTGCACAGCTTCCTGAGCCAGCGCGCTACAGGCCCTGCATACGGCAGCATCATTGCCAGCGGCGACAACGCCCGTACCTTGCATTATGTAAGTAATAACGGTATCTGTAATGATGGCGAACTGATCCTGATGGATTTTGGTGCACAATACGGCGGTTATAATGCAGACCTTACCAGGACCGTTCCCGTGAATGGCAAATTCAGTAAAAGGCAACGCGTTGTATACGATGCCTGCCTGCATCTGCACAACTATGCGAAATCCATTTTAAAACCGGGTATTTCGGTGGTGAACTATACAGAAAAGGTAGGGGATGAAGCTACAAAGCAGTTCCAGAAAATAGGGTTATTGACCAAGAGCGATGTAAAGAACGAAGACCGGGAAAACAGGGCTTACAGAAAATACCTGTATCATGGTATTTCGCACCACCTGGGGCTGGATGTACACGACCTGGGCACCAGAACAGCACCTGTTAAGGCCGGTATGTTGTTCACCATTGAACCGGGCATTTATATTGAAGAAGAAAAAATGGGCATCCGCATCGAAAACAATGTGTGGATCACGAAGAACGGCAGTATGGACCTGATGAAGAATATCCCAAATACTGCAGATGAAATTGAAGCGTTGATGAAACGGAAATAGCCGCCGGCATAATTCAATAAAAAATGATCAAGCAGATAGCGAATATATTTACCTTAATCAATCTCTTTTTTGGGGTAACAGCCATTGTATACATCCTGCAACCCGGTCTTACACTATCCGTTGCAGCCGACGGTGAAAACCTGGTGGTGTTACCGGAAAAAATGATGTGGGCCGGATGGCTCATCATTGGCGCTGCCCTGGTGGATTTCTTTGACGGATTTGTTGCGCGTTTGCTGAATGTTTCTTCGGAAATGGGCAGGCAATTGGATTCTCTTGCCGATGCAGTGAGTTTTGGGGTGGCCCCTGGGCTGATAGCTTTTCAGTTTCTGCGTTTTTGTTTTTCGCAGGATCCGGGAGGGCTGGATGTTTCTATTTTGTGGTTGCTCCCTGCGTTTCTGCTCCCCTGCGCCGGCGCTTACAGGCTGGCCCGTTTCAATATCGACAAAAACCAGCAATATGGCTTTAAGGGAGTGCCCATTCCTGCTGCAGGCTTATTGTTTGCCTCCTTCCCGATGCTGTATTGGTACAACCAGGAAGAATGGCTGTTGAACCTGATGCTGAATAAATGGGTTTGGTACGGACTGATTGGGATCGTGTCTTATTTAATGGTATCCAGGTTGCCGATGCTGGCTATGAAATTCAATGGTTTTACCTTTAAAAAGGCCCTGCCATTCCTGTTGTTGGGGGGGATAGCACTGGTTTCCGCCATTGTTTTTGGCTGGTTGGCGGTTTCGGTCAGTTTTTTTGCTTATGTAATTCTATCTTTGAGCTTCAAACAAGTTGAATCATGATATACAATGTACAGATTACGGTGATGCCTTTGAAAGACTTATTGGATCCGCAGGGTAAGGCTGTGTTGGGCGGGCTGAACAACCTGGGTATTCATTCTGTGCAGGATGTTCGTGTTGGTAAACATATCACGCTGGCTGTTGAAGCAGACAGCCCTGAAGCTGCCAAAGCCATTGCCGAATCTGCCAGCAAACAACTGCTTGCCAATCCGGTAATGGAGTTTTATGAGATTGCCATAATTTAATCCTTTGTTGTACTTAGTTCCGACACCTCTCGGTAATTTAAAAGATATCACGTTGCGTGCACTGGAAGTGCTTCAGCAGGTGGACCTGATTTTGTGCGAGGATACCAGGACCTCTTCTAAACTATTACAGCATTACAAAATAGAAAAGCCGCTTACGCCCTATCACCAGCACAACGAACACAAAGTAGTTGCACACCTGGCCGATCAGTTGCAGGCCGGAAAAACCATGGCGCTGGTAACAGATGCAGGTACGCCGGGTATTTCTGATCCGGCTTTTTTACTGGTGCGCGAATGCATTCAACAAAATATCCGGGTGGAATGTTTGCCCGGCGCAGCCGCTTTTGTTCCTGCCTTGGTGAACAGCGGCATCCCTACCAACCGCTTTGTATTCGAAGGATTTCTTCCGTTGAAAAAAGGCCGCCAAACCCTCCTGAAAAAACTGGCGGAAGAAGAGCGTACCATTGTTTTTTATGAAAGCCCGATGCGGCTGGTAAAAACACTGGAAGAGCTCATTACTTACCTGGGGCCTGACCGCAGCTGTTCCGTAAGCCGGGAGCTCACTAAAATGTTTGAGGAAAACAAGCGCGGCACCTTACAGGAAGTTGCGGATCATTTCAAGGCAAAAAACGTGAAAGGTGAAATTGTAGTGGTAGTGGCGGGTTGTTAGTATTTTTATAATTATCTTCCGATTTACAAAATTGACATATGAATAACAGGATCGCTCTTACGATGGGTTTCTTGATCATAACTGTATTGGTGTTTGCACAGCCCGACAGGTGGCAGCAGAAAATCAAATACAGGATTGATGTAAAGATGGACGTTACCACCAACCGTTTTTCCGGAACCGAAAAAATTGAATACACCAACAATTCAACCGATACGTTGAACAAAATATTTTTCCATCTCTACTGGAATGCTTTTCAACCCAACAGCAGTATGGACGTCAGAAGCCGTGAGCTGGGCAAAACCCGCTTGAGTGATCCCAACCCCAAGCGCGAAACGGATGGCCTGGACTGGGACTCCCGTGTAAAGGACCGCATCAGCAAATTAACTCCTGAAGAAATCGGTTACCAGAAGGTACAATCCGTATTGATCAATGGTGTTGCGCAACAACTGAAAGAACACGAAACCATTCTGGAAGTGGTATTGAATAAACCGCTGCTTCCTAAATCGAAGCTTGCCATGGATGTTGCTTTTGAGGCACAGGTTCCCTTGCAGGTTAGAAGAAGCGGCAGAGACAATAAGGAAGGCATCCGCTATAGTATGAGCCAATGGTATCCCAAGGTTGCCGAGTACGATTACCAGGGATGGAACGCCAACCCCTATATAGCCCGGGAATTTTATGGCGTGTGGGGAGATTTCGACGTGAACATCACCATCGACAAAAATTACATGGTAACTGCCGGAGGAGACCTGCTGAACGGTAACGAAACCGGATTTGGTTATGAAGCGGAAGGGGTAAAAATAAAACCGGTATCCGGCGCTACGCTTACCTGGAAATGGCAGGCGAATAATGTGCATGATTTCATGTGGGCTGCAGACCCGTCTTATAAAATGATTACCCGTAAAACCGCCAACGGTCCATTGATCCGTGTGGTGTATAAAGCGGTTGATTCACTGGAAATCCGCTGGCAGCGCATGGCAGATACCTGTGCACTGGCTTATCCGGTCATGGCAAAAACCTTTGGCGCTTACCCTTATAAAACCTACACATTTGTGCAGGGCGGAGACGGAGGTATGGAGTATCCGATGGGTACCCTGATTAAGAGTGCAAGCATCGGAACCGCGATACACGAGTGGATGCACAGCTGGTACCAGATGATGATGGGCAGTAATGAAGCCCTGTATCCCTGGATGGACGAGGGTTTTACCGATTATTCCAGCACAAGGGTAATGGCTACCCTGAGAAGCAAAAAAGATTTCTGGTACGATGGCTCTTACAAAAGTTATTTTGCCCTGGTGAAGAGCGGCTATGAAGAACCGGCAAGTACCCATGCAGACCATTATAATACCAATTATGCCTATAGTGTAGCATCTTACAGCAAGGGCTCCATCTTTATGGAGCAGCTTGGATATATTGTAGGGGATGTGGTAAGAGATAAAATTTTACTGGCCTATTACAATACCTGGAAATTCAAACACCCCAATCCGAACGATTTTATCCGCGTGGCAGAAAAAGTCAGCGGTATGGAACTGGACTGGTACAAAGAGTACTGGATCAACAGCACCAAAACCATCGACTATGCCGTAGGAAATATTGCGGTGAATGATGGTAAAACGGCTATTACCATTAAGCGGGCAGGAAAGATGCCGATGCCGGTTGATGTACTGATTACTTTCAGGGATGGCTCACAGGAAATGCATGTGATTCCATTGAACCTGATGTATGGAGAAAAACCTGCGGAGAATGCCATTCCAAGAACTGTTAATACTGCATGGAGATGGACGCATCCGGAATACAGCTTTACTACGGAAAGAGCCATTCAGGAGATCCGTTCCATTGAAATTGATCCCAGCCTGCGTTTGGCGGATGTGAACAAGGCCAATAATAAGCTGGTGATACCCGAATAGAAATACCGCCGCTACGGATACTATAATAAACACAGACAGAAGCAATATCCGTTTTGTCTGTGTTTTTTTATGGGTTATTTGGCAACGTGAAGAATGTACTTCTCTTCAAAATAGGGCTCGGGGAAAATCTTGACGATAGGCATCATCCTGGGCCTTACACCGCTTTCAAAAATTTCCTGGGTAAGATCGCCGCCTTTCAGGCAGATCAGTCCGTTTCGCAGGTAATCGGGGCCTGTTGCTGCACCCGGTTGTTTTTTCAGCAGCGGCATGCTCCATTGCAGCAGATCTTTTAACGGTGCTACTGCACGGGAAACCGCATATTCGAATTTCCTGTTTTTGATATCTTCCGCACGGGTATGTTGTGTGGTAATGTTTTTAATTCCGGCACCTTCGCATACAGCCTCCACCACCTTCAATTTCTTGGCAATACTGTCTACCAGGTGAAACTGTACCTCTGGAAAAAAAATGGCCAGCGGTACACCGGGAAAACCACCACCGCAACCGATATCAATGATGTTCATCCCCGGTTCGAAACCGGCAATGGCCGCAATGCTGAGCGAGTGAAGTACATGATGCAGGTAAATGCTGTCGATGTCTTTCCTGGAAATTACATTGATCTTTGTATTCCATTCCTTATAGAGTTCATCCAGTAAGGATAGCTGTTCCAGCTGTTTGCTGGTAAAATCATCAAAATATTTGGTGATTAATTCCAGTTTTTGCGGGGTGCTTTCCATATGGCAGGGGCTGTAAAGATGAAATAAAAGAACATCCAGAAATCAAGTAAAATAAACCAGGGGAAGAGGTCGGATTCATTCAGTTTTTTCATGGCCTTGAAGTACATAATTGCCTGAATGATCAGCCTTACACCGTATACGGCCAGTGTAAGCCACCAGTTAAAGAAGATGATGCTGATGACCATTAACGGATAAAGCAGGAACAATGTCAGGGAATACAATCCCAGTAAAAATTTATGAATAGGTTTATAGTATTTGCCGGTGGTATAATGCCTGTATTTCTGCGACATCCAGTCGCCCCAGGATTTCTTGGGCTCACTCAGGGTATGGGTATCGTGATCTACCACCACCGCTGTATTTTTTGCAGTAGCCACCTGGTTGATAAACAGATCGTCGTCTCCGCTGGGAATCTGATTGATCGAGGAAAATCCTTTGTTGCGCAGGAATACGTTTTTCTTGTAGCTCAGGTTCCGGCCTACTCCCATATATGGCGTACCTGCCAGCGCATAAGACATGTATTGAATCGCAGTATGAAATGTTTCAAAACGGATCAGTTTGTTGAGCAGTCCGGTTTTTTTATGATATGCGCCGTAACCAAGTACAATTTCAATATCGTCATCGTAGCTGTCCTGCATTTTCTGGATCCAGAATTCTGATGCAGGTACGCAATCGGCATCGGTCAATAATACAATTTCGTGTTTGGCACTTTTGATGCCCATCGAAAGTGGGAATTTTTTCCCGGTGATCATTTTGGCTTCCTGTGTTAAATCGATCAGGTTCAGGTTTTTAAAGGAGCGCTTGAATTCATCAATGATGTATTTGGTTTCATCGCTGGAATTGTCGTTGACCAGTACCAGCTCATGGCTGGTTTTATAATCCTGTACCAGCACACCGGGCAGGTTTTTTACCAGGTTATGGGCTTCATCGCGGGCGCAGATGACCACGGAAACAGGGTGCTCTACATTCACCTCTTTGGTACGGGGTTTAAAGAATGCCAGCCTGCTGAAAAAATAGAGATAGTAGAAAACTTGAATGGCTATGATTGCACAAAATACTCCAAAGCAGATAGTCCAGACAATAGAAGGTATGATCATGCGGCAAAAATAAGGCAAAGAGCCCTACTTTTGCCGCATGGCTGAACTTAGTTTTTCGCTCGAAACCACCGTCCGGGGCTCTGCCGCAAGGGCGGGTACCATCACAACCGATCATGGCGTGATACAAACACCCATATTTATGCCGGTGGGTACCGTTGGCAGCGTGAAGGCCGTAACCCAGCAGCAGCTGAAAACCGATATACAGGCCCAAATCATCCTGGGCAATACCTATCACCTGTACCTGCGTCCGGGTACGGAAGTGCTGGAAGCAGCCGGGGGACTGCATCAATTCAACGGATGGAACCGGCCCATATTAACGGATAGCGGCGGATACCAGGTGTTTTCCCTGGCCGCCAACAGAAAGATCCGGGAAGAAGGAGTGGTGTTTCAGTCGCATATTGATGGAAGCAGGCACCTGTTTTCTCCCGAATCGGTGATGGATATACAGCGTAGCATCGGCGCCGACATTATCATGGCTTTTGATGAGTGCCCACCATACCCAAGCGATTATGGGTATGCCAAAAAGAGCATGCACCTGACGCATCGCTGGCTCGATCGTTGCATCAGCCGCCTGGCTGAAACACCCGATAAATATGGGTACACACAAAATCTTTTTCCAATTGTACAGGGTAGTACCTATAAGGATCTGCGCAAAGAATCCTGCGACTATATCTCTTCCAAAAATGCGGCGGGTAATGCCATTGGCGGACTGAGTGTGGGAGAACCGGAAGAAATGATGTATGAGTTTACTGCACTCTGCGCCGAAAATCTTCCCCAAAACAAGCCCCGTTATTTGATGGGAGTGGGAACTCCCTGGAACCTGCTGGAATGCATTGACCTGGGCATTGATATGTTCGATTGCGTGATGCCCACCAGGAATGGAAGAAACGGTATGCTGTTTACCACCCAGGGGGTAATCAATATCCGGAACAAGAAATGGGCAACAGATTTCAGCCCCATCGATCCGGGACTGCCTTCTGAACACAGCCAGTATTACTCCAAAGCTTATATCCGGCATTTGTTTATTGCAGGGGAAATATTGGGATTGCAACTGGCCAGTATACAAAACCTTGCCTTTTATCTCTGGCTGGTTAAAGAGGCCCGAAACAATATTATTTCTGGTAATTACGTTAGTTGGAAGAAGGAAACACTGGAAGTGATCAGGCGCAGATTATAAGTTTACAGAAACCAAACAAACCGACGTAGGTGTGGGGATAATTTTCCGCACTTTTTATATTTATTAACTTTTATACGAAACGTTCAACTTATAGAGGACTTCGTACTATTTTCACAAAGCTTATTAATCCGTTATCTTTTGAAGTCCGTAAATTATACATCCATCTCCATGGATGTATTTTTTTGTGCATCTTTGTATAACCCATGAAAAAACTGGATTGGTACATACTCCGAAAATTTCTCACCACCTTTTTCTTCGCGATATTTTTGTTTGCGGTGATTGCAGTGGTCATAGACGTGAGTGAAAAGACCGATGACTTCGTAAAATCCCAATTGAGTCTTGAGCGGATTATTACCGATTACTATGCCGGATTTATTCCGCATATTATTGCCCTGCTTTTTCCGCTCTTTGTTTTTATTGCAGTGATCTTTTTTACCTCCAAAATGGCCGGTAACAGTGAAATCATTGCTATCCTTGCAAGTGGTACCAGTTATTCCCGGTGGATGCGGCCTTACTGGATAGGCGGGGGGTTACTGGCTGTTATTCTCTGGTTCGCCAATCAGTATGTGGTACCCAGGGCCAACCAGGTCAGGGGAAGTTTTGAAGCCAAATACATTGATGCCAATTCCAGCTATTCCGCCCTGCTGAACAATGGCAATAATATCTATCTGCGAATTGACTCGTTTACCTATGCGGGTATTTATTCTTATGATACTGCTGTAAAAAGGGGAGGCCCCTTCTTTCTGTACACCATCAAAAACAATAAGGTTACCCATAATCTCCGGGCGGATTATATCAGCTGGGACACTTCCGTTAACAAATGGAAGATCGAAACCATTGTGGAGCGAAAACTGCTGCCCATGAAGGAGGAGGTAGCCCCGGTTGTAATGCGGCAGATGAACTATAGCTTCAAACCGCTCGACCTGAGCCGCGATAAATATACCAAGGATAAACTGACCACTCCCGAGCTGAATCGGTTTATAGCGCTGGAAGAACTTCGGGGCTCTGAAGGGCTGAACAGTCTTAAAGTGGAGCGTTACCGAAGAGATGCCACTTGCGTAACTGTTTTATTACTGACCCTGATCGGCGCCATTGTTGCGGGCCGGAAAGTGAGGGGTGGAAGCGGGGTTCACCTGGCTGTAGGTTTCTCTATTGCTGCATTATTTATTGTAACCGATCGTTTTTCCACCATATTCTCTACCAAGGGCAACCTGCCTCCCCTGATTGCCGCCTGGATTCCTAATCTCATATTTGTATTTGTAGTTATTTATCTGTACCGGAAGGCTCCCAAATAATTTCCCGAAAATCGGTGCGTCTGACCGAATTGGTTTTGTTATAGTTGGAACTTCAATTACCTTTGAACATTAAGGTTAATTTAAGCCATATTAGCCGTACCTAACAAATAACATTGCTATGGGAGTTATCAAAGACAAGTTCAAAGCCAAATCAGAAGCAGCGAGCGCAGAAATCAAAGAATTAATCAAAGAACACGGTAACAAAAAGATCGGGGAAGTAACACTGGCACAGGTTTACCAGGGTATGCGCGGTATCACTGGCCTGGTTACGGAAACAAGTCTTTTGGATGCCCAGGAAGGAATCCGTTTCCGCGGATATTCCATTCCGGAGTTGCAGCAAAAACTGCCTACGGCACGTAAGGGCGGAGAGCCTTTGCCAGAGGGATTATTCCACCTGATGCTGGTGGGTGAACTGCCAACCGAAGAGGAGGCCGGTCATATCACCAATGTTTGGCAGCGCAGAAGTCATGTGCCCAACCATGTGTTTGCTACCATTGATGCACTCCCATTGAGCTCACACCCTATGACCATGTTTGTAGTGGGTGTTATGGCCATGCAAACCGAAAGCAATTTTGCCAAAGAATACGCTAAGGGGCTGAATAAAAAAGATTACTGGAGCATTGTTTACGATGATTCCATGGACCTGATTGCCCGTTTGCCCAGGATTGCTGCCTATATCTACAGAAGAAAATACAAGAACAACGAACATATTCATCCCAATGGATTGTTAGACTGGGCCGGCAACTTCGCCCATATGATGGGATACGATGATGAAAGTTTTAAAGAACTGATGCGCTTGTACATGACCATACATGCTGATCACGAAGGCGGAAACGTGTCTGCGCATACCACTCACCTGGTGGGTTCGGCTTTGAGCGATCCTTACCTGAGCTATGCGGCCGGTATGAATGGCCTGGCCGGTCCTTTGCATGGTCTTGCCAACCAGGAAGTGATTAAATGGATTTTTGAAATGCAGGAGCAACTGGGAACCGATGAACCTACCGCGGAACAGATTGCCGGTTATGTCCAGAAAACACTGGCTTCCGGTAAAGTAGTACCCGGTTACGGACACGCTGTATTGCGTAAAACCGACCCCCGCTTCGAAGCGCAAATGGAGTTTGGTAAAAAGCATATGGCCGACGACAAACTGCTGAATACGGTATGGAAAATTTATGAAACTGTTCCACCGATTCTGCAATCTTTAGGCAAAGTAAAAAATCCATGGCCCAATGTGGATGCGCACAGTGGCGCATTACTGGTACACTACGGATTTGTTGAATACGAATTCTACACCGTATTGTTTGCCGTTAGCCGTGCATTAGGCGTATTGTCCAGCCTTTGCTGGGACAGAGCATTGGGCTTCCCGCTGGAGCGCCCTAAATCCGTTACCACTGAGTCGGTTAAAAGCTGGATTGCCGGTAAGGATGAAATCTGGGAGTAAACTTATTGAGCAGGAATCGTAATGACTTTACTGGTGGTGTCTGCACAACCATTACCGGTTACAACCAGCTGCACTTTATAAGACTTTGCAGTGGATTCTTTCTGGTAATTGGTTTCTACAGAACTATAGTAATCATTGCTGGTATTACCGTTTCCAAAACTCCATTGATAACTGTCGATGGAGCCCGTAGGAATGGTTGACCTGCTGTTGAACAGCCAGTGAGCTGTTGTGCTGTTCTGCCATACCATGGTCTGTTCAAAGGCTGCGGTTGGTTTTGGATTTTCACCCTTTGCATTCACCATTTTATTGGTACGGTAAATCAACCTGCCGTTTAACCGGACAGACATGATTACATCGTAATCATTGGGGTATTTGTATTTGTAAGTAACCGGGTTGCCGGTAACAACACCTTTCCCGTCGGAGAAATCCCATTCATATACGGATCCGCCGGGTACATTTTCTGCTTCTGCCGTAAATACAATGGATTCATTGGTGCAGGCATTTAAAGCATCGGCCCTGAACCCTCCTTTGATCGGATAGGCAGCCGGAATAGTTACCGCAATGGTAGTATCTGCGGCGCAACCGGTGTTGGTGGTAATGGTGAGTTTCACCGGATACGTGATGTCGGCCACATTCCTTGGGAACTCATGCCTGATCAGGCCCACTGAGGTTAAGGCGGAACTTCCATCTCCCCATTCCCATTTGTAATAGGAAATATCTCCGTGATTAACCGATGAACTGGTATTAAAAGTGAGGTAATTGATGTTGTCGGGGAAATCTGATTTTACCGTAAAACCCGCTACAGGCCTGGTTTGCTGTCCTTTCGCTTTGATGGGAAAACTAAGTTTGGTCAATACCGTGTTCACATCGGCCACTACCATCAGGTTCACCACAAAAGAAGAAGCGGCCTGGTAAGAATAACTTACGCTGGCGCCGGTTGCCGTATTGCCGTCACCGAAAGCCCAGTAATAAAATACGCCGGGAGGAAGTGTGGTTCCGGTTGCCTTAAAACTGAAAATCTCCCTGCCGGGGTAGCAGGTGGAACTTTGTTCGTATCGCACAACAATATCCCCGAAATCTACCGTAGTGGTATCTTTCACCGTAGTGGTGATAGCAGAGGTATCCGCTTTGATCTTTGTGTTCTGCAGGTATTCGGTAATGGGCGAAACGGCTTCCTTCTTACAGGAAACAGACATCACCAGTATGCCGAACAACAGATATAATACGGGGGTATACCTTTTCATCGTTTCTGTTTGCATTAACGGGCCGGTATGGTAATATTGGCAACGGCAGTGTCTTTACAACCTGTATTGCCTGTAACGATCAGTTTGATGCTGTAGTTGGTGGGTGTGGCGGCCCTGGTGTACTCCTGTTCCACAATTGTGTTGAAGTTGTCATCTATCACTCCAAACGGCATTTCCCAGCGGTATCCGCTGAGGTATCCATGCGGAATATTGGACTGGCTGTAGAATGCCCATTTTTCGGTAGTGGGCGTAGAGCTCACTACATTCTTCAGCATCAATGCTTTGGGTTTGATATTCTGACCAAATGCCCTTACAGACTTGTGAGTTTGATAAATTATTTTTCCCTTAAGCGTAACGGTCAGTTTAACATCGTAATCGTTCTGGTAAGTGAATGATTTCTTTACCGGGTTACCGGATACAAACCCGGTGGCATCTGCAAAATCCCAGGTGTATACGCAGCCATCGGGCGCTGCATTTAACCGGGGTGTAAAGATGAAATATTCATTGGTGCATCCGTCGTATTGAACGGCGTCAAAGCTTCCGCTGATAGTATAAACAGCAGGAACAAATACATTGAGCCCCGCTGTGTCTTTACACCCGGAGTTGGCCGTTACAATGAGTTTAACCGGATAGAGCTTGTCTTCGGGCACCTGCGGAAAGTTTTTCGGCATAAAACTGTTGGAGCTGGTATTGCTGGTGCCATCTGCCCAGTCCCAGTAATGCTCTGTAATGGTACCGGTAGGAACCGAAGACCGGCTGGTAAATGTCATGTTGTTGAGAATATTGATATCCGCCAGTGCACTGGAAAATACTGCAGTAGGCGTAACCTGTTGCCCAAGCGCTTTTACCGCAATGGATACCTTATGCAGTACCTGTCCCTCGTTGCTTTTTACTTCCAGTATGACTGTATAGTTTCCCGGGTCCTTGTAGATGTTTTTAACGGATGCCCCCATCAGTGACTTCCCGTCTCCAAATTCCCAAACATATTTTGCGTTGGCCGGAACCCCGGTGGCTACTGCTGTGAAGGAGAAGATTTCATTGCTGGGAAAGCAGGCATCTGTTTTGGCAAACTTAATATTCACATTGCCTTCGGTAATATCGGTGGTGTCTTTAAAAGCAGAAGTGGTTCCTCCGATGGTAGGAGGTTCGGTGCTGGTGCCGGTGGAGGCATCAGCCGGCACATCTGTATTCTTTTTACAGGCCACCAGCAGGAGGCCTGCCAGTAAACAGGGGAATAACCAATTGTAGCTGCTTTTCATGAGCATTTGCTTGTACGATGTACAGCTACAACGCAAATCAGGGGGTTTTATTGTAGATTTTATACTACAGTTTGCCTAAATCTTGGTATAATTATTTAAAAGGTGCATCAAACCCGCTGAGTAGCTTGATTTCGTTCCGGTACAGGATAATTTTCCCGCTGTTCTCCAACTGTTTCAGCAGGCGGGATATCACCACCCTGGAGGTAGCCAACTCATCCGCAATGGTATTGTGGGAGGCCTTGATTACACTGGAACCGCTCAGGCGCTGTTTCTCCCTCAGGTAAGCGATCAGTCGTTCGTCGAGCTTGTGAAAGGCGATGCTCTCAATGGATTTCAGCAATTCAATAAAACGTTCGTTGAAACTTCTCATTACATAGTTCTTCCAACTGGGGTATTTGCATAGCCATTCGTCCAGTTTAACATGGGGTATGCCGATCAGTTCAACATTGTCTTCTGCAACGGCTTTTACCTCACTTTTTTTGGCTTCTACGCAACAACTGTAGGCCATGGAACAACTCTCGCTGCTGGAGAGATAGTACAAAAGGATCTCATTGTTGTTTTCATCCAGCCGGTACACTTTTACGGTTCCTTTTAATACGATCGGCATCATACGGATGTATTTGCCATAATCCATCACAAGGTCGCCTTCTTTAAAGGTTTGGTAAATGCCAAACTGCTCTATCTCCTGCAATAATTCAGGTTCAAAAACGCCCTTTAACTTATCCAGATTATTCATGATGCAGAATGCTTTATAGCCAAAGTTAGGGAATGCCTGCTTCTAATGTTACATAAGTTACACTGCAAGGAATTTTGGCAGGATAGTTTTGCAGAATAAAATAAGCATATGGTATATAAAAGGAAATTACTGTTGTCGCTGTTCATGATCGCTGTATTTGGGGCGAATGCACAGGAACCGGTTCAGAAGCTGGTTTTAGGAGATGCTGTCCGGCTGGCACGGGAAAAAAACAGGCAGATCAGCCTGGCTGTAAACGATGAAAAAATTGCGCAGTCGCAGTTTAAGCAAACGGAAGCAATCTGGTTGCCGCAGGTGAACCTGTCGTACACCGGATTCACCACCAATCAGCCCTTGAATGCCTTTGGTTTTAAACTGCAGCAGGCCAATGTGCAGCAGGCCGATTTCAATCCTGCCTTGCTGAATAACCCAGGTGCAACGCCCAATATCACCACGCAGTTAAGTGTTCAGCAACCCCTCTTTAACCCTGATCTTAATTATATGCGTAAAGCTGCTTCAAAACAGGCAGAAGTATATGGCTATCAGACACAAAGGACCCGGGAAGCGGTAGACATGCAGGTAACCAATACCTACCTGCAACTGGAATTTACTTACGAAGTAGTGAAAGTATTGGAGGAAGCGCTGAAAACCGTTCAGGAAATTCATCGCTTTACGAACGACCGCTACCAGCAGGGTTTGATGCAGAAATCGGATCTGCTGAATGTAGAAGTTCAGGTGAAAGCTGCAGAGACCAACCTGGCGGAAGCCCGTTCACAAATCAAAACAATTTCCGATCAGCTCAGCCTGCTGATGAATACACCGGGCGGAGTGATCTATACTACTGAACCGGTGTTAATAGATGTACCTGCTGTTACAGCAGCATCCGTATCTGCCGGCAGGGCGGATCTTAAGGCAATGTCTACTGCAGTGTCGGCCTATGATCTGGCCATTAAGAGCACTGCTATGTCTATGCTGCCGAAACTGAACGGTTTTGCCAATTACCAGTACAACGATAAATCGATGTTTGGATTTGGTGCCAACGCTTACCTGGCAGGTATCCAGTTGTCCTGGGACATTTTTAAAGGCAACCAGGCCAGGAACAAAAAGGCCACCCAGCAATTGGAAAAAAACAAATTACAGGAACAATTGCAGGATATGCTGGCAAAGAGCGATGTGGAAATCAGGAAGACTCAAACACAGCTTGCAGATACCCGTTACCGGATCGATCAGCAGACCAAGGCTGTGGAACAGGCTGCAGAGTCACTGCGTATCATGCAGAACAGGTACACGCAGGGCCTGGTGAATACAACAGATCTGCTGATGGCTCAAACCCAGCTGGCGCAGCAGAAAATGCTGAAAGCGCAGGCTGTGTTCATGCAAAAAAATACGGTTACCTATTTACAATTCCTAACAACCAATCAATAAAATCACTTCAAAAAAGGATCATATGTCATTTAAAAAAATCACAATAGCCCTTACTGCACTGACTGCCGCATTTACGTTGGTTGGTTGTTCGGGCAATGAAGAAAAAGCAGTTGTTAAAGCGCAGGCACCGGTCCTGGTAACTGTCGCCAGCCCGGATGGCGCTGCAGCAACAGGATGGATCGAAGCCAGTGGACAGGTGGAAGCTGCACATTCCGTAAACATCAGCACCCGTGCAATGGGTTATATCACTCAAATGCCCGTGAAAGTGGGCGACCATGTAAAAGCGGGACAACTGTTGTTTGCTGTGAACAGCGCGGATATCCATGCAAAACGTGCACAAACAGATGCCATGATTGCACAGTCAGATGCTGCGCTGAATAATGCCAAAAAGGACTATGACCGTTTCACTACTTTATACAAACAGCAGAGCGCTTCTGCAAAAGAACTGGATCAGGTAACCCTGCAATACCAGTCTGCAAAAGCAGCAGCTGAAGCCGCCAGGCAGATGAAGAATGAGGTATCTGCCAATCTTTCCTATACCAGGGTTACCGCACCCTTTACAGGGATTGTAACGCAGAAGATGATGGATGCGGGAAGTATGGCAACTCCGGGTATGCCGGTGCTGACCATTGAGCAGGCTGGAAGTTTGCAGGTGAGCGCTTCGGTTGCGGAAAACCAGATTGGCTCATTGAAAGTGGGCGATCCTGCAGTATTGAAAATTGCATCCGCAGAAAAGACCATCGAAGGAAAAGTAATCCAGTTAAATCCTTCTTCCCAGTTTTCCGGTGGACAATACATTGTGAAGATTTCCATACCCGCCGATACGAAACAACTCTACGCCGGAATGTTTGTACATGTACAGTTTCCGGTGAAAGCAGCACCTGCTGCAGTATCCGGCGAATCAGGCGCTGTGATGATTCCGGTAAAAGCCATCATCAACCGCGATCAGTTGACCGGCGTATACACCATCAGTGCTCAGAACACCGCATTGCTGCGTTGGGTAAGGCTGGGTAAAACAACAGGTGACCAGGTGGAAGTGCTTTCAGGACTGGCAAAGAATGAACAATATATTCTTTCCGCAGAAGGCAGATTGTATAACGGAGCTCCGGTAAAAATTAAATAATCAGTAATGGAAAAAGGTTTATCAGGTAATATAGCAAAAGCGTTTCTGCAGTCGAAACTAACCATCTTACTGATGGTAGCTTTCCTGCTGATTGGCGGGTACAGCACCATGCTGATCCCGCGTGAAGAAGAACCGCAGATCCAGGTTCCCATGGCCGATATTTTTATCGGTTATCCGGGTGCAAGCCCTAAGGAAGTGGAGACCAAGATAGCGGCCCCGATGGAAAAATTCATTTCCAATATCAAGGGCGTGGAGTATGTATATTCCACATCCATGCAGGGTCAGGTAATGCTGATTGTACAGTTTTATGTGGGAGAAGATGTAGAGAAGTCTTTGGTGAAACTGTACAGCGAAATCATGAAGCATATGGATGCTATGCCGCAGGGCGTGACCATGCCATTGGTAAAGCCAAGGGCCATTGATGATGTGCCGGTACTGGGGCTAACCATTTGGGGAGAAAATTACGACGACCATCGCCTGAAACTGATTGGGCAGGAACTGGCCAATGAAATCAAGAAGGTTCCGGATGTTGCGGAAGTGTCTGTAACGGGCGGCAGAAACCGGGAAGTGAAAGTGGTATTGGATAAATCGCTGATGGCCCTGAATGGAGTGGATCTGCTGGGTATCACCCAGTCTATTCAGGCTGGTAATGTTCAGACCGAAGCAGGCAAACTGATCCGTAACGATTCAGCCTTCACCATTCAAACAGGCGATTTCCTGAATACCGCAGAAGATGTGGCTAAACTGGTGGTGGGCTTAAAAGGCGGGCAGCCTGTTTACCTGAACCAGGTAGCTAAAGTGGAGGAAGCGCCGTCCACGGCTGCCCAATATGTATTCTTTGGATACGGTAAAGCCGATACTGCTGGAGCCAATCATTTTAAATCTACTTATCCTGCCGTAACACTGGCAGTAGCCAAGAAATCAGGTGCCGATGCCATGAAGCTGTCTTCTGAGATCAAGGAAAAAGTAGCGCACCTGAAAAAAGACCTGATCCCTTCGGATGTTCAGGTTTCTGAAACAAGAAACTACGGAGACTCTGCTTCTCATAAGGTAAGTGAACTGTTGTTTCACCTGTTTATTTCCATTGTGGTGGTTACCTTGTTTGTAATGCTGGCTATGGGATGGAGAGGAGGACTGGTGGTATTTCTCTCCGTACCGGTAACATTTGCACTGACCCTGTTCAGTTACTATTTCATGGATTATACACTGAACAGAATTACCCTCTTTGCACTGGTGTTTATTACCGGTATTGTGGTGGACGACTCCATCATTATCGCAGAAAATATGCACCGCCATTTTAAGATGCGTAAACTACCGCCATTGCAGGCTGCTATCTATGCCATCAACGAAGTGGGTAATCCTACGATACTGGCCACATTTACGGTGGTTGCAGCTGTATTGCCCATGGCGTTTGTGTCTGGCATGATGGGCCCCTATATGAGCCCGATGCCGATTGGCGCAGCGATTGCTATGTTGCTTTCTTTGATTGTTGCATTAACATTAACTCCCTACCTGGGATATATCTTCCTGCGTGAAAAAGAGAAGAAAGGGGTTGTGCATGAAGAAACCAAGGGAACTGTACTGGAAGAAACAGGCGTTTATAAAATCTACTACCGGTTTATTCAGCCGATGCTGGAAACCAGGTGGAAGCGTTGGGCCTTTATCATGGGTACCGTAGTTGTATTGGTTGCTTCTACCTTATTGATCACCAGCAAGCTGGTAGCAGTGAAAATGCTGCCCTTCGATAATAAAAATGAATTCCAGGTGGTGATTGACATGCCGGAAGGAACCACCCTGGAAAAAACACAGGCTGTTGCTGCAGATATTGCAGGATATGTTTCTGCACAACCGATGGTGAGGAACTACCAGGGTTATATCGGCACTTCTGCGCCAATCAGTTTTAACGGACTGGTAAGGCACTATGATTTAAGAAGAGGCGACAATGTTGCGGATATCCAGGTAAACCTGGTGGATAAAACCGAACGCAGTATCCAGAGTCATGATATTGCAAAAGAACTGCGTGCGCCCTTGCAGAAAATCGGCGCCCGTTACAATGCCAATATTAAAGTGGTGGAAGTACCCCCTGGCCCGCCCGTTTTATCTACCATGGTTGCTGAAATATATGGTCCGGATTATGCACAGCAGATTGCAATTGCCAAACAGGTGAAGCAACTGATGAACAAAACCACGGATGTAGTGGACGTAGACTGGCAGGTAGAGGATGATCAGCAGGAGTTTAAGATTTCTGTAGATAAGGAGAGGGCCATGCTGAATGGTGTGGCAACTGCCCAGATCACCGCTACGGTACAGGGAGCCTTGTCTGGTATAACAGCAGGTAAACTGAATCAGCCTGCTGCTTTCAGCCAGGTGCCGATTCAACTGCAGCTCAAAGATGCAGAGAAAGGAAGCATTAACCAGTTGCTGGATTTGCAGGTGAAAGGAATGCAGGGCAATATGGTGCCACTGCGCAATCTTGTGAAAGTGAATTCGGTGATGAAAGACAAAAGTATTTACCGGAAGAACCAAAAGGAAGTGGTGTATGTACTGGCGGATATGGCGGGTAAGCTCGAAAGTCCTTTTTATGCAATGTCTGCCATGTCGGACAGTTTGAAAAATATTCAACTGCCTGCCGGATACGAATTGCTGAAAGAAGAATACACTGCGCAGCCTAAGAACACAGACGAGTACTCGCTGAAATGGGATGGGGAATGGCAGATCACTTACGAAGTATTCCGCGACCTGGGTATTGCTTTTGCCGCTGTAATCCTGATTATTTATATGCTGATTGTAGGTTGGTTCCAGAATTTCACAGTGCCATTGGTGATGCTTGCAGCAATACCACTTTCCCTGATCGGTATTTTGCTGGGTCACTGGATGATGGGCGCTTATTTCACCGCTACCTCCATGATTGGTTTCATTGCGCTGGCAGGGGTGATGGTGAGGAACTCGGTCTTACTCATAGATTTTATCAATATCCGCCTGAAGGAGGGTATTCCATTGAAACAATCCATCATTGAAGCGGGCGCTGTAAGAACTACCCCCATTTTATTAACTGCCGGTGCAGTGGTATTGGGTGCAGTGATCATCTTATTTGATCCGGTGTTTCAGGGATTAGCCATCTCTCTGATGGGTGGTACGATTACTTCCACATTTTTAACGTTACTGGTTGTTCCATTGCTGTACTATAAAATGATGCGTGGAAAAACCAAATAAACAAACCATTATGAAATTATTATTTGTAACAGCGTTGAAGGAATCCTCTGAAATAGTTGCGGCTATTTTTAAGAAAGCGGATATCCGCGTATACAGTGCCACCGATACCATTGGGTTTAAAAACGGGTCTGATAAATACCTGTTGGACAACTGGTTCAGTTCCGGCGACGCAAAATTTGATTCCATCTTTCTCTTCTCTTTTACCAGGGAAGAGAATGCAGATCATGCACTTGCATTGATCAATCAATACAATCAGGAATTTCAAAGCGATTTCCCGATCAGGGCGTTTGTAATGCCTGTTGAAAAAACCTCCAATTAAATTTTACTATGAAAAAAGAAAGAATTGTTCGCGCCGTTGCAGGCAGTTTTGTACTGATCAGTGTTTCACTGGCTTATTTTGTAAGCATTAAATGGCTGTGGCTGGGCGTGTTTGTGGGTTTGAACCTGTTGCAATCCTCCTTCACCCGTTTTTGTCCGCTGGAACTGATCCTGGATAAAGCGGGGGTGAAGAATGAGGATGCATCGACTCAAAAAGGCTGCTGTTAAAGATTACTGGTTATTAAGCCTTCCAGTATATGAACGGCAATCAGGAGCAATAAGGCGCCTATTTTGACGGAAGGTTTCTCATCAGGAAATCACGTACGTTGCCACCCATGATTTTGTAGATGTCTTCTTTACTGAATCCTTCTTTCAGTAAAGCATTTACGATGAGTGGTAATCCCGTAACGTCGAAATGGGTGCCGATTGCACCGTCAAAATCAGAGCCAAGGGCAACTTTTTCCACACCGATTTTATCGGCCACGTACCGGATACTTTTTGCAGTTGCTGCGGCATCCGTGCCGCATACGGCTGTTTCCCAAAGGCCGATACCGACCAGCCCGTTGCGCCTGCCCATTTCCAGCAAGTGCTTGTCGGAGAGGTTGCGGTTATTATCGCACACCCCTTTTATTCCGGTATGTGAAATGATCACCGGGCTATTGGTGAGTGCAAATACATCATCGATGGTTTGAGCGGAGGAATGTGCAATGTCTATAATTACATGCATGCTGTCCATGGAACGTACCAGTTGTTTGCCTTTTTCGGTGAGTCCTCCTTTAACCATGCCGTGCGCCGATCCTGCCCATGCATTATCGAAGAAATGGGCCAGGCCTATGTACCGGACACCTGCATCATAAAACTCCTTCAGGTTACTGAGCTCATCATTGAGGCAATGCGCCCCCTCAATACCCAGCATTCCCGCGGTTAACAGCCTGTTTCCGCTTCTGTCCTGTATATACTGTTGCAGGTTAAACTGGCTGGTGATGACCCTGAAACTACCTTTGGATTTTTCAGCAGTCTGATACAAGGCCTTTGTTTGGTGTAAGGCCCTCTTCTTTACACTGAACCAGTCTTCGGGACTACGGAGCTGCGCAAAACTCAACAGTGCAACCTGGTCTGTTTCGTCGCTGTTCTGTTCAATATTGATTCCCCTGGGTGTTTTACTTACGATGGTAAACACCTGAAAAGCCATATTGGCTTCCTGCATCCGGGGAATATCCACATGACCATAGCTATGTTTTTTAAGATTATCCCTGTTCCACAACAATGCATCACAATGCAGATCCGCTATGAATGGAATGGAGTCATACCATACCGGCTTTTCGGGATGATCCACTTTAAGGGTTACCTTGTTATTGGATTTGTCAATAAAACGGGGGGCGAATGCAAAAAAAGCAATCAGTGCAATTACCAGGATGAGGGCGAGATATTTCAGGAACAGCTTCATCTTTTTTTGATCAATTTACTGAAATAATAGAGAGTTGGTCAAATTAAACTGCACCGATCATGAATGGGTGCGTTTAGATCAGGGATGGATGAGTTCCACTTTCAGGTTATCGAGGTCATATCTTCCACCCACAATCCGCAGTTCCTTTTCGTGTATTTTTTCCCGGATAATTGCGGACTGAGTAGTCAGTTGCCGGATGCCGTGTTCCACATTGGCTCTTACACAATCATCCAACCTCTCGGGATCGGTATAGGGGATGGCCTTGATTTCCATTTCCTGCTTCAGGCTGTCGATAATATCCCTGATATGTCCGGGAGTTTTACCACCCTGTACAAATGCATCCACCGCCCCGCAACGTTCATGCCCCAGTACGATGATCAGTTTCACCTGCAGGTGTTCAACCGCATATTCTATGCTGCCCAGCCCAACATTGCCAATAATATTTCCTGCAGTTCTGATCGTAAACAAGTCGCCGATTCCCTGATCAAAAATCAGTTCGGGCGATACCCTGCTGTCAGAACAGGACACAATTACCGCAAACGGGTGCTGCTCTTTGGTTACCGACCTGAGCCGGTAGATATCTTCATCGGGGTGTACCGGTTTCATTTCAGCAAAGCGCTTATTGCCTTCCATTAAAACCTGAAGCGGATCTTTTTCAACGGATTCCTGGTTGCTTTTTTCGTTCATGCGGCTGCAACTGACGCTGCTGAGTATGAATACCGCCAGGAATGCTTTCACCAAAGGGATAAACCGAAAACTGAGCATAATATGGCATTTAGAAATACTAAGTTACCCTTTTTAGGTCGTTATACACAGCTGATTTGGGGGTTACGTATTGTATAATTTAATATAAGAAACTGTGTAACCTTTGTTACTTTAGCCTAATCCGGCCGGAATTAACTTTGTTGTTCAAACAACTAAATATGAAGCAGGTGATACTGAGTAACTGGACATTTATGCGGGCGTTACGCCTGGTATTGGGCATTATAATTGTGGTAGAGGCTGTGATGGCAAAGGATACGATTTTTGGGCTGGTGGGGCTGTTTTTTGCCGGTATGGCGCTGTTCAATGCAGGCTGTTGCGGCACCGGCGCGTGTTATACGCCGGTAAAAAGGGATACAAATGTTAATAATACGAAAGATATCAGTTATGAAGAAGTGGTTTAAAGCGAACAGCCTGTTTTTAATCGGTGCAGCCCTGGGCGCAGTGGCAGGATTCATGTACTGGAAACTGATTGGATGTGCATCAGGCACTTGCGCCATTACGTCCAAACCCCTGAACAGCACACTTTATGGCGCTTTGATGGGTGGATTACTGCTGAGTTTACTGAAGAAGAATAGCATTCATAAATCCGTTTAAAAAAATGAATATGACATTTACAGAAATGATACAATCCGACAAACCGGTGCTGGTGGATTTTTTTGCGGAATGGTGCGGACCCTGTAAAACAATGGCGCCCATCCTGAAAGAGGTAAAGTCAGAAGTGGGGGAGGCTGCTTCTATTATAAAGATCGATGTCGATAAAAACCCTGCTGCGGCCGGCGCTTACCAGATCCAGGGTGTGCCTACGCTCATTTTGTTCAAAAACGGCAAACCAATGTGGCGGCAGAGCGGGGTAGTGCCTAAATCAGCTTTAGTGAGCATTTTAAAAAAGTTTGCAGTATAATTGTATCCTTATATCAAACGAGTTGTATATGTTTAAGAAAATGCTGATTGCCGCAGTTGCAATGGTTGTATTCGAAGCCTGTTCCGAAGGAGAGAAAAAAACTCCCGCAACAGGTACTGAGAGTACGGAAACTGTTATTATGAACGCCGATAGTACTGCTACTGATGTACATGATCTTTACAAAGAAGTGAAGTTCGATTCCAACAAAGATTTTATTTGCGGAATGCCAATCAGTGCAGGTGTTTCAGACACTGCTCACTACAAAGAAAAAGTATATGGATTCTGTTCCAAAGAGTGCAAGGACGAATTTGTGAAGAATCCTGCTGCTTACATCGCTGCAAAATAGTTGCCCCCCTTTATTACATGAAATATAATGCTGTTCGATAACGGCATTATATTTTCATTGTCTTGCTCTGACAAACAAAGTCAGTTTTGGGAATCCCGGTTTTGCTGATGTCTGTAAAGCCCCCGGCTACTTCCGTAAAGTTTCTATAGCCCCTTGCCTGCAGGATGGATGCGGCGACCATACTCCGGTAGCCGCCCGCGCAGTACAGAAAGAAATGCGCTTCGGGTTTAATGTCCCTGATCCACTTATTGATGTAGGCCAGAGGTTTACTATAGGCATTCTCTACATGTTCTGCGGCATATTCCGATTCCTTCCGGACATCTATAATCGTGTCTTTATTAACATCAGCATTCTCTGCAAAAGCCTGCGCAGATACCCTGTTGACGGTGTCGGCTTCTTTTCCTGCCCTCAACCACGCATTAAATCCACCTTTTAAATGACCGAGTACATTGTCGAAACCAACCCTGCTCAAACGGGTAACAGCTTCTTCTTCTTTTCCGGGATCAGCTACCAGTAAGATCGGTTGCTTAACGTCTACGATCATTGCGCCTACCCAGGGTGCAAAATCTCCCGCCAGGCCAATATTAACCGACTGTGGAATATATCCTTTGTAAAAATCACTGTTAGCACGTGTGTCGAGGATCAACGCCTCCGTATTTTCTGCAGCCGCTTCAAATTCATCCGGTGTCAGGGCTTTCATTCCATTGTTCAGAACGGTTTCAAAGCTCTCATACCCTTGTTTGTTCATGGCTACATTCATTCCAAAATACCCGGGAGGCGGGAGCAGATCGTCTGTAACAGCTTTAATGAAGGAATCCTTATCCGGCTGATTTAGAGCGTAGTTGATCCGTTTCTGATTTCCCAGTGTATCCACGGTTTCCTTCATCATATTTTTTCCACAGGCGCTCCCTGCTCCGTGAGCGGGATATACGATCACATTATCCGCCAATGGCATGATTTTATGCATCAGGCTTTCGTAGAGCAGGCCGGCCAGCTCTTCCTTGGTCATATTGGCTGCTTTCTGGGCAAGATCAGGGCGACCCACGTCTCCAAGGAATAAGGTGTCGCCGCTGAAAATACAATGGTCCTTCTCATTTTCATCAATCAACAGAAATGTAGCACTCTCCATGGTATGACCGGGCGTATGCAATACCTTGATTTTAATATTGCCCAAAGGGAAAATCTCATTGTCCTTTGCAGAAACGCAATCAAAAGCAGCCACCGCATTGGGGCCATAAATGATCGTGGCGCCTGTCTTCTTTTTCAGGTCCAGGTGGCCGCTTACAAAGTCGGCATGAAAATGTGTTTCAAAAATATACTTTAGCTGTACGCCGTCTTTCTCCAATCGGTCAAGATAGGGTTGTACCTCCCGAAGCGGATCAACAATTGCGGCCTCACCATTGCTGGTGATATAATAGGCACCCTGTGCCAGGCAACCGGTATAAATCTGCTCTATTTTCATATGCTATGATTTGATGGACTGAGGCAAAGGTCTGAATATTTTTGTCGTTATTTCCTGATAAAAATCATAAAAACCTCGGTACCTTCCCGTTTAATAAACGAGTTGTAGCAGGGCGCTAAAACTTTGATGTGAAAGCCTTTGACAAAGATTTCCCGGTATTCGGCTTCACTGCCGCCAAAGGGTGGACCTTCCACAAATTCGCGGTTAAACAATACGCCTGCAAGCTTTCCATTGGGCTTTAACAGTTTGTGCATTTTTTCCGCATAGGCCGGGCGAAATGTGGGGTTGAGTGCGCAAAAAAATGTTTGTTCCAAAACCAGGTCATAGGCTCCCTCATGTTCAAAGAAGTTTCCAAGCAGGATCCTGATATTCGGATTATTGCCGAATTTTTTTTGGAGAGACTCCACCAATGCAGGTGCAATATCAATAACAGTGATATTGGTAAAACCCTGTTCCAGCAGGTATGCCGCCTCATAGCTATTACCACAACCGGGAATTAATATATGCAGGTCTTTGCTGGTCAGTTGGTCAATATAGGCTTTCAGGGGAGGGGATACCTGTTTCATATCCCAGCCGGTAGCATTGCTGAGGTATTGGCTGTTCCAATACTGTTCATTTAGGTCTTTGCTGGTCATTTCGTAAAGTTCCGCTGTTAAAATTAGTTGTTCCGCTACAAAAGTTACACAATCTGCCGGCTAATCCGTTCCGCTTGTGTTATTTCAGGAGGTTTACATCATTGCCGGTCAGCATATGGCTGATTGCATTATTATAGTTGAACACTACATCAAGAGCGGTTATACTCATATCAATTTTGATTTTGATGGGAAGGCTTCCAGGTTATGGATTTTCTTTGCAATGGTTGTTTTATCTGCCGTTGAATTGGCTAGTTTGAAAGCGGTTTCAAAATGCAGTAAGGCTGTTGTCTGATCAATACCGGAGTACAAAGTACCCAGCAACGAATGGTAGAAATGATGGTTGGTGAGGTTCAATTTCTCCGCTTCGGCAATTGCGGTTTCGTTTCCATAAACTTTGGAGAGTGCATAGGTTCTGTTTAAGGCAGCGATGGGTGTATATTCCAATGTCAACAAATGATTGTACAACTGCAGAATATTGTCCCATTTTTCCATGCTGTCTCCCTTATTGGTATGCCAGTAGGCAATCCCGGCCTCGAGATGGTACCTGGATAAACGGTCTCCCGAGGATGCCAGTTTGAGGTAATGAATTCCCTGATTGATCAGTTCTCTGTTCCATAAGCGAGTATCCTGGTCGTCGTATAAAATAATTTCTCCCTCTTCATTCGTTCTTGCCTTAAATCTGGATGCATGGAAACACATCAGCGAAAACAATGCATTTGTAACAGGTTGATTGGTCTTCTCATTTTCCAGCAGCAGCAGGTTCAGCCTCATTGCTTCGGCACAGAGATCTTCTCTCAGGATAGTATTTTGTGTGGTTGAGTAATAACCTTCATTGAACAACAGGTATACTGTTCTCAGTACGTTGTTCAGACGTGCTTCAATTTCAACGGCGGCAGGAGGTTCAATGCTGATCTTTTTCTCTTTTAGTTTTTCTTTGGCCCGGCTGATTCGTTTATAAATTGATTCTTTGCTTGTCAGAAATGCTTCTGCAATTTCCTGAATGCTGAAGCCACACAATAAGTTCAGGGCGAGGGAAATTTGTGATTCATCCGATATACATGGATCGGAAACCACAAATATCATCGCCAGCAGACTGTCGTTGATATGTCGTTCGGTGAGATCAATACTAATTTCTTCTTCAACAGCAGGTTCGGATACCAAATTCCCGGAGATCTCTTTTGTAAACAAGGTGTTTCGTTTTAAGTAGTTCCTGGTTTTGTTTTTGGCTACCGTATACAACCACGCAGTAGGGTTTTGTGGCACACCTTTCATGCTCCAGGTTTCGGTGGCCGTAAGAAATGTGTCGCTGACAATATCTTCCGCCACTTCAATATGTGAAATGCCAAATAAGGAACAGAGTACGGAAACAATTTTCCGGTACTCTGTTCTGAATAAATGTGGCAAAAGTTCTTTATTACACATTTAAACATTGGTTTCGGCTGAAATAATCTGCCGGATTTCTACACTACCATTGAAAGGATGTAGTAAAACAGGGCAATCTTTCGCAATTGCCTCCGCTTCAACAAAATCAATGGCGCGGATAACAATAAACCCGCCAATGGATTCCTTGATTTCGGCATATGGACCATCAGTAATGATGTTATTGGATCGCACCACTTTTCCTTCGGGATGCAGCCTGTTACCTTTGTTTACCAGTTTTTTGCGAGCCGCAATCCCGCCGATCCAGTTTTGCCAGAGTTTGATAGATTCCTGTAATTGTTCAATGGAAGGCTGATCTGTTTTTGTTTCAAAATCCCTTCTGAATAACAAAGCGAATTCTTTCATTGTGTTAACTATTTATTGTTAGTTATGGTTGAATTGCCCTAATTGATAAGTACCAACAGGAGCGCCTAATGCTATATTGATTCTGTTGTAACTGTTGATGGTGCAAATAGCCAGTGTCAGATCAATGATATCCGTATCATTAAAATGTTCTTTTAATTTACTGAATACCGCATCTGAAACCTGGTTATTGGAAAGATGGGTGAGCTCTTCGGCAAAAGCGAGGGCGGCTTGCTCTCTTTCTGTATAAAAAGGTGCTTCTCTCCAGGCCTCCAATACAAAAAGACGTTGGGCGTTTTCTCCTGTTGCGATCAATTCCTTGGAATGCATGTCCAGGCAAAAACCACAGCCGTTGATCTGCGATACCCTGAAATAGAGCAGTTCCCGCAGGGAGAATTCAACGGCAGATTTAGATAAGTGTTTGCCAAGTGCAGCCATAGCGTTCATCGCTTTCAGGCCTTTTTCCATTACATTGATTCTTTGTTCCATGTTCATTTTATTTAATTGTTATTGAATATTGACCGATCAATATAATAACAACCGGGCTGACCGGATTGGACAAAGTTGGTAATTTTTTTTTGGGAAAACAGACTATAGGATGATCGGCTGACTTGTTGGATAAGTTATTGACCAGGGTTCAGGATTAAGTCGCTGTAGGACCTGTCAATAACCTGGGCTTGTGTTAATTCAAAAAACTGAAAGTAATGGTTGCATTGTTGTTGCAGTTCCTCAGGTGTAAATGTTCCGTCATGATCAATGGCTTCCACTTCTATAAAGGTTCCCAGATTTTCAAGAATGTCAAAATGGAACTTCACATTATTGATAAAATAGATTTTCCGTTTCTTATCTACAATTGTTTTAATGCCCAGCTGGTGTACCAGGATTTTTTTTAAAGCCGGGCTTGGAAGGTGTTTGTAGAGGATTACATCTGATTGTCTGGATCCTGCAATATCTGCCCTGTCGTAATTGATCAGTGCGTTTTCAATATTCCCTTCCCTCAGTTTTAACCTTCCGTTGGGTACATTAAAATAAGTATCTGTCTGGTGATCTAATCCGTGACACACGGGGTTCAGGGTTAATAGCTTGTTTTCATAAGGCTCCAGGTGGTCTACTTTTGCTTTGAACTCGAAATTCTTTACATTCATATTGCTGCTTCTTCGCTCAAATTACTTAAAATTTCAGTTTTCAGAATAAGGTAAATACAAAGGAATTAACCCTTCCTAAGTACCAATATGAGGATCCTGGGGATGCCCTGCCGGTCATTGTCGTCAAAGTACTCGTTAATCAGTTCAATCTCAAAGCCTGCCTGTTTAGCACTGCTGGTAAAATCTGAGATATGGTGGTTAAAGCAGGTAACCACCTGTATCCCCTGTGCTGTATCAAACCTGGCTTTTGTACCATTGTACTGTTTAAAAGGATGTAGCTCACCGATATATGCTTTTCCTCCGGGCTCAAGTACACGATATGCTTTGTGCAAAACAGCCTGCAGGTCGCTGATATGTTCCAGTACCAGGCTGAATGTAATAAGGTCGAATGGTCCTGTGGCAAAATCCCAGTTTTGGGTAATATCCGCTTGCTGAAATTGCACCTGTTCTGAAGTGATTTTGTTTTTTGCCACTGCCAGCATTTTATCAGAAAGATCCACTGCCAAAATTTCATCTGTAATGGTTTGAAGCCATGCTGTGTTTTTCCCCGTTCCACAGCCGATCTCAAGTATTCGCTTACAACGAAGACCCGACAAAGTCTGCCGCAATGAAAGGGCTTCCAGATCCCTGGTTTTGTTTTGATTGGTGTCGTACTGTCCCGACCATTGATCATATGCTTCCTGAACGTTCATGGTTACTGTATTTAGCGGACTCAAAAATACAGAACGCCTTGTATTGGCAAATACCACTTGTCAAAAACATCTCCTGACCGTGCATTCAGTACAGGTATGCATCCTGTTCGTTTTCAACATAAAGTGAATAACAACTTCTTGCCGATTAATTTTTAGGCTATTATTTTACAGCGGAATCTGGTTGACAATACCAATGCGTATTTCATTAAAAGGGAATCAGGTGTAAGTCCTGAACTATCCCCGTAGCTGTAAGCTCTGTATAGGTTGTTGATACATCATGCCACTGACCGTAAGGTTCGGGAAGGCGTTCAACAATGGAGCAAGTCAGAAGACCTGCCAGATCATCAATTGAGTAACAACGCTTTCGGGTGAAAGGCATGGTACTGAAAGTTTCTGTTGCCACGGCAGCCCGATCTCTCAGCACTATATATTTTATCTGCAAGTAAATAGCCACTTGTAAACTACTTATGATGCAGCATACCAATGAAATACTCTTAAAAGAGAATAAGGATCGCTTTGTAATTCTTCCGATCAATTATCCCATTATCTGGGAACATTATAAACGCCATGAAGCCAGTTTCTGGACAGCAGAAGAAATTGATCTCAGCAGCGACCTGAAAGACTGGGAAAGTCTGAATGATGGCGAACGTCATTTTATTTCTCATGTGTTGGCCTTTTTTGCTGCAAGCGATGGTATTGTAAATGAAAACCTTGCAGTTAATTTCATGCGCGAAGTGCAGTTGCCGGAAGCCAGGTGTTTCTATGGATTCCAGATTATGATGGAAAATATTCATAGCGAAACATATGCACTGCTAATAGATACCTATATCAAAGACCCCGGGTATAAGGATAAATTATTTCATGCTATCGATACTGTACCTGCTGTTAAGAAAAAGGCAGAATGGGCACTGCGGTGGATAGAGAATGGCACATTTGCAGAACGCCTTGTAGCTTTTGCTGCTGTGGAAGGAATCTTTTTCAGCGGAAGCTTTTGTTCAATTTTCTGGATGAAAAAAAGAGGGCTGATGCCGGGGCTTACTTTTAGCAATGAACTGATCAGCCGTGATGAAGGACTGCATTGTGAGTTTGCCTGTTTGTTGTACGGCATGCTTTTGCAGAAGCTTCCTGAAACAGAGGTGCATGCAATCATTTCAGATGCTGTAAAAATAGAAACGGAATTCATTACAGAAGCGCTCCCTGTAGATTTGATAGGAATGAATGCCCGGTTAATGCAACAGTATGTTTCGTTTGTGGCCGACCGTTGGTTAACGGAGCTGGGTTGTTCAAAAATTTACAATGTTGCCAATCCGTTTGATTTCATGGAAATGATCTCATTGCAGGGTAAAACAAATTTCTTTGAGAAGCGGGTAGGAGACTATCAGAAAGCAGGTGTCATGAACAACAAGGATTCTCATGCTTTTTCTACCGGAGAAGATTTTTAAATTGATCGAATAAAGACTACTGTTATGTATGTTATAAAAAGAAACGGGAAAAAAGAGCCGGTAAAATTTGATAAAGTAACTGCCCGCATCGGGAAACTCAGTTATGGTTTAAGCGCTATGGTTAATGTGATTGAAGTGGCTAAGAAAACCATTGAGGGTATTTATGCCGGGGTACCTACCACAGAGCTGGATAGCCTGGCTGCGGAAACAGCCGCTTCGCTTACCATAAAGCATCCTGATTATGCTATTCTGGCCTCCAGGATTGCTGTCAGTAATCTGCATAAGAACACTACCAAACAGTTCTCGGTTACGATGCGCCGATTGTATAATTATGTTGATCCCGCTAATGGCAAGCAGCTTCCGCTGATCGCTGATGATGTAATGCGGGTTATTGATGAAAATGCAGAGATCCTTGATAGCTCTATCATATACGACCGGGATTTTGCATTTGATTACTTCGGTTTTAAAACACTGGAAAAGTCTTACCTGCTCAAAATTGACGGAAAAATTGCAGAACGTCCGCAGCATATGTATATGCGCGTTGCCATTGGAATTCACAAAGAAGATATTGAAAGCGCCATTGCTACGTATCATTTGATGAGTGAACGCTGGATGACACATGCCACCCCAACACTCTTTAATGCAGGCACCCCCAAACCGCAAATGAGCTCCTGCTTTCTGCTGACCATGAAAGAAGACAGTATCGACGGTATTTATGATACCCTGAAGCAAACGGCAAAGATTTCGCAGAGTGCCGGTGGTATTGGCCTGGCTATTCACAATATCAGGGCTACGGGAAGTTATATCGGAGGAACCAACGGAACAAGTAACGGGATCATTCCAATGCTGAAGGTATTTAATGATACCGCCCGCTATGTAGACCAGGGTGGTGGGAAACGAAAAGGCGCTTTCGCAATTTATCTGGAACCCTGGCATGCGGATATATTTGAGTTTTTAGACCTGAGAAAGAATCATGGTAAGGAAGAGATGCGGGCCAGGGACCTCTTCTTTGCATTATGGATCTGCGACTTGTTTATGAAAAGGGTAGAGTCTAACGGTGACTGGAGTTTGTTCTGTCCGAACGAAGCGCCCGGTTTAAGCGAGTGCTGGGGCGAACCTTTTGAAGTTTTATATACAAAATATGAGGCTGAAGGGAAAGCAAGAAAAACCGTAAAGGCGCAAGACTTATGGTTTGCAGTGTTGCAATCGCAGATTGAAACAGGAACGCCCTATATGCTGTACAAAGATGCCGCCAACAGTAAAAGCAATCAGCAGAACCTGGGTACAATTAAAGGCAGTAATCTGTGTACGGAGATTATTGAGTACACCAGCCCGGATGAAGTGGCGGTTTGTAACCTGGCTTCCCTGGCATTACCCCGTTTTGTGAATGAAGGCGTTTTTGATCATCAAAAATTATTTGAGGTAACATACCAGGCAACAATGAACCTGAATAAGATCATTGACCATAATTATTATCCGGTTATTGAAGCCCGCACATCCAATCTGAAGCACCGGCCCATCGGACTGGGCGTACAAGGGCTAGCTGATGTATTCATTTTATTGCGACTTCCATTTGAAAGTGATGAAGCCAAACAGTTGAACAGGGATATTTTTGAAACTATATATTATGCTGCAATGACCGGCAGCAAAGACCTTGCAAAGGAGCAGGGTGCATACTCCAGTTTTGCCGGTTCTCCGCTTTCTAAAGGGATATTTCAGTTTGATATGTGGGGGGTAACTCCTTCCGACAGATGGGACTGGACTTTGCTGAAAACGGAAGTCAAACAATATGGCGTTCGCAATTCTTTATTGGTTGCTCCTATGCCAACAGCTTCCACCTCTCAGATTTTTGGGAACAACGAGTGTTTTGAACCTTATACATCCAATATTTATACGAGAAGGGTATTAAGCGGAGAGTTTATCGTTGTAAATAAACACCTCCTGAAAGACCTGGTTGAACTGAACTTATGGAACGACCGGATAAAGAACAAAATCTTAGCTGCAAATGGTTCAATTCAACAAATTGATGAAATACCTGCCAACATCAAAGAACTCTATAAAACTGTATGGGAAATTAAGCAGCGTAATATTATAGATATGGCAGCGGATAGAGGCGCTTTTATTTGTCAGTCCCAGTCTTTGAACCTGTTTATTGATCAGCCAGGTATGTCAAAACTTACATCTATGCACTTTTACGCATGGAAGAAAGGATTAAAGACGGGTGTTTATTATTTGCGCACTCAGGCGGCATCGCAGGCCGTTCAGTTCACTGTTGAAAAACAGGTGAATCATGAGATCAGTCCGGTCTCGCCATCAAATGGACTCCACCCCGCTGTTCCCGGACCAGATAATATTGAGTCTGCAGTACTTAGCGGACAAGCCTGCAGTATGGAAGAAGGTTGTATCAGTTGTGGTTCTTAAATTTGCCCGGAATATGTGTGAGCAGGAATGTGCCCCTATATAAGCGCAACTACTGCCCATAAGGTGGTTGCAGAAATGATCATCCATAGTACCACACCCTGTATCAGCGGCCTTAGACCAACAGACTGCAACAGGTTCCCGGACAACCCGGAGCCAATCAGAAACAGGGTAAGGGTTAATCCCGCTTTGGCAGCACCGGTTAAGGAATGACCATACTGCCGAACAAAGGGAATGTAAGTGTTCAGCACCACGGCTACAATAAACCAGCCAATGAAATAGGGGATTTTAATTTTGCTGTCTTTGTTCTTGTGTATAAAAGCGGATAAGAGCGCAACCGGAATGATCCAAAGCGTCCTTGTTAGTTTTACTGTAGTTGCTGTTTCCAGGGCTTGCGCGCCATACTTGCTGGCAGCGCCCACTACAGAACTTGTATCGTGAATAGCTATTGCAGACCATAAACCAAATGCTGTTTGTGATAAGTGAAGCAGATGCCCGATAAACGGGAACAGGAACAAAGCAATCGAGTTCAGAATGAAGATAGTGCCCAGAGCTACTGATATTTGTTTTTCTCCGGCCTTTATTACCGGAGCAATGGCTGCTATCGCACTGCCACCGCAGATGGCGGTTCCGGCAGCAATCAGGTAAGATGTTTTCTGTTCTATCTTTAAAAACTTTCCCAACAAAAAGCCAATAGTCAGTGTGCCGATGATAGAAATAAAAGCGAACCCAATGCCTTCTTTTCCTGCTTTCACAGCACTGTTTACATTCATTCCAAAACCCAGCCCTACCACAGAAACCTGTAACAGGAAATGGGTGGCTTTGTGGTTTAGGTGTAAATATGGGTGACCAATCAATTGGGCGATGATCAGTCCCATCAACAGGGCAACAGGAGGGGAAATTAACGGTGATAAACAAAACGCCGCTGTAGCGAGAAAGATGATTTCTCTTGCAGTAAAACTGCAGTCTAACAGGCTTCTGCAGGGCTTTTTAGGTGTTGGTATTGCCGGTGCTTGATCCATGGTAATAGCTTTTTTTGATAGCACAAAGCTCCCCTGGATCAGGCCAGCACAGAAATCGTTATAAGTAATGCCTGATTACCTGAAGTTATAATGCCGGGCAAATTTCATGAATAAATCCGGCAGTGCCTCCGGTTGACCATGCAGTTGTATGAAGTTAAAATTCCGTTGAATAGACAGTCCTTTTACATCTATAATACAACATTCTTTGTTGTGGAGTTCTTTTAAGATGGCATGTACAGACAGAAAAGCCATGGCGTTGGAGTTCAGGAGGTACAGTTTCATGCTCTCTGTACTTCCCAATTGCATTTCTTTTTGTAACTGGGCAATTTTGATGCCCAACGGCTTTAGTGCATGTGCCAGCACTTCCAGCGTTCCGGAGCCGGGTTCTCTTAAAAGCAAGGGGATCTTTAATAATTCTTCGGGTTTGATTGACTGCTTTTTGGATAAGGGGTGATTGGCATTTGCCACTAATACGAGTTCGTCTTTAATGAACTCCGTGTATTTGAATAGCGCGTTTTTTGATTGGCCTTCAATAATGGCCAGGTCAATGCTCTTGTTCTGCAATGCCTGTTCTATCTGTTCTGTATTATTGGTAAACAGGGAAACCTTGATGTCGGTAAATTTTCGGTGAAATGCAGCAAGTACAGGCGGTAATACATATTGCGCAACAGTGGTACTGGCACCGATCCTAAGCTTCCCGCTGTGCAGTTGCGAGAAACTGTTCATTTCAAATTCGAGGTTGCGATAAATGGAAAATAGTTCTTCCGTATGCGCCAGGAGCGTTTCTCCCGCAGGAGTGAGTTTTATTTTGGTTCCTTTCCGCTCAAACAGCTTCAGTTTAAAGTGGGTTTCAATTTCACGGATATGTTTGGTGACCGCCGGTTGTGTAATATATAGTTCCTCTGCGGCTTTTGTGAAACTGAGGCGCTTGGCAACTGCATGGAAAACCTGTAAGCGAAAATCAAACATGTTGAATGACGGATTTTAACCGAAGCTACGAAAAATGCCCTGCAACGGGCATTTTGGGAAAACTGAAAAATTACAACCGGAACAGTACCGAGAGGATTATTCTCGTTTCTGCTTTCACCAGATCTGGTCGCCAGTCAGGATCCAGAGGCGTAGTTGAATAACCTGTTTGTGATGTTACACCGCCTTTTCCTGCAAAATAGGGTATTGAGGCATGTCTGTTTACAATTTCAAAACGAAATTCCATGCTTTGGTTCGGTATATAACTGAAATTGCTAGAGGCATCCCATCCGGAAAAAGGATCGCCGGGGTTGGCGCTGAACGGGAAAGCTCCTTCCGTTTGTGTGGGATTGTTGGGGTTGGGTAACGGGCTCGCCTGACCGGTTGGATATAAAACAAGGTAGTGTGCCTGTATTTTCCACCCCACGCAGTGTCAAATTTTTCTAGTTCCTGTTCGGCAACTTCGCGGTTAGTGGCGCCATACACATTCTTAAGATCGGTGCAGAAGGCTTTCCTGTCTTTCATACCACAAAATAGACAGGGTCCAACGGCCGGTTCTGCCATTCTTTAACGTGTTCATGGATACGGTCGGTGACATTGGAGATCGTACCCGCGCTCACATCCACACCATAGACTTCTTTAACCTGCTGGCAGATATCCGAGGTAGTCATACCGCGGCTGTACATGCCGATGATAGACTCCTCGAGCTGATCGCTTATGCGCGAACCTTTGGGAATCAGCCGGGGCTCAAACTCACTCTTGCGATCCCTGGGAATGTTGAGAATCATATCGCCCAGCGACTGGGTCTTTACTTTTTTGGAATAGGAACCATTACGGCTGTTGCCGGTATTATGGCTCTCACGGCTGTGCTTTTCATAGCCCAGGTGTTCATCCAGCTCTGCCTGGAGCATTTGTTCAACGCCCTGCCTGTACAGATCGTTGAAAAAGGATTTAAAATCGTCCTGGTTTTTAAACTGCTTGAAAAGTCCTTGGGTAGATGTGGTTGTTGATTGTCCATAATAAACGGTATTTAAAGTTAATGAAAACGGAACCTGCAGGGTGGTTAACTCTCAATACAGTTACTTTAAAACTATTTACACAAAGAAACAAATACTACCTTCGATGATAATGGCCAGGTAAGCGGCTTCTGTGCTGCCTGGTCATCTGTGAACTGCATTTGGTTTTGGTATATTTCCCTATACCCCGATTAAGGTTTTCGATGGTGTCGGTGGTATAGATGATTCTTCTGACTGAATAGTATACCACACAGAGTATGAAACATTTAGCAAGCGTTCAAATAAAATTTTTTGCATTTTGGTCTGCTGAAATCCTGTTTCTTTTCATTCATATGAATATACGATCTGTCTTTTTCCATTCTCAGAAATACAGTATCCGGTTTACAAAGCTTCAGTATACACATGGCAGAAAACAGGAAATACTAATTTTAATATTTTCAAACGATTAAGATTAACATAAATATCGATAAAGCATCGTTTTAGAAAGAAAGGGCGTCATAGCATATGAAAATATCATTAAAAAGTCCAAATCATGATAAGAAAACTTTTTTTCAGCATCGTTCTTTATTCAATTATCTGTACCTCATGTGAAAAGGGAAGGAGCTCCCCAAACAATGACAACAATAAAAACAAATTGATAAAAATTGAAGATGTCTTGAGTGGTGATAGTCTAAACCTTAAGGCTATTTTAACAAAAGTCAGAGGGAGTGTTGGTAAAAGAGGCCCTGGTTCAAAAATTATTTGGAGTCGAAAAAATGATTTTGGTTTGGGAATTTATATTTCAGCAAATCATGTTTTGGGGATTGAGGGATGGGGCAAAAGAACTGAAGAATTCGTTGATTTGACAACTACGAATAACGGTATTTTTTTAACCTCAAAATTACCATCAATAACTGGAAGCCTTGAAATTGGCGATACACTTGTGGCTGATTTTCCATTTTATCATTCAAATATTTCCATTTCAGCTACCAATACAACCCTGGCACCTGAAGAAGACTTTTATGTCGGAATAGTTGATAATCAAAAAATTAAAGATGGCTTGTTTTCAATATACCCAAGTATGGTGCAAACTCAAACTCCTTTATCCATGTATGACCCTTACAATCGTACTAAAGAAAACAAAACCTGGGATGAAGCGATACCTAATGAATTTGCCATTATAGTTGGTTATCCACAAGATGTAGGAAATTATCCTAATGGTGCAGTTCTTTGCTCAAATATTTTAACAGATACTGACGCAGAGCAAGCTATTAAAAAATTAAAAGACGCAGGTGATATAGAGGGAAATATTAGTTATAAAAAAGATGTTGAGTTTTTTGTACATGGAAGGGGAATAGCCGGGATGAGTGGTGGAGGGGTGTTTAACTCTCAAGGTCAATGTTTGGGAATTATGGTAAGAGCGAGTGATACAAATGGGGCGCCAGAAATAATAAGAGTTATCCGTATATCATTCATTCGTAATAAGTTGATTCAATTTTACAAATCATTGCCTGAAATTAGTAAATCTAAGCTCATACCATTTCTTCGTGGTGAGATTTCGTGATTTTGCCATCCGCTTACCATAAGCTCTCTATTTGCTGAAACTTATATTTAGCCCAACCAAGATGAATTAGAAGATACTAGGAGTAAATTATTGAATTTCAAAGCAAGACAAATTATTGCAATGGAAACTGCTACCAGCAAAATATAAAATAATGATAATTCAGTATTGCATATAAGTCTCGCCCTAACAATTTTTGCATTTTAATCTTAACCCAATGGCACACAAACGGCGGTTTGGCAATTTGGCGGAACAGTGAATATATTCTCAACTTTATGTTTGCTGATCAATTTCAGATCCAGCCGACGAATAACGCCATGGAATACAATAAACAATAAACTTTTATTTACCAATTTAACTGCGGTTACCGGCTGACGACATTCAAATACGGCTACAGCGAAAAAGCCTTCCCGTTAGCAAAAGAACCTTTCAACTATTTAATAATGATTATAGAAGAGTTTGAAACTACCTGTGAAGATGGCATAAAACTGAAAGGTACTTTGTTGATACCCAAAAATCCAAAAGCTTTAATACAGTTCAATTCAGGAACTGCGACAAAGAAAGAATTTTATCTTTCATTTTTGACCTATTTGACAGAACATGACTACTTGTGTTGTTTATGGAATTACAGGGGATGCGAGCAAAATGACAATCTGAAAAACAGCGATTTCACGTTTTCAGATTACGGAACAAAAGATATGCCTGCAATAAAAACGTATTTAAGCAACAGATTTTCAAACTTGCCATTTCTTTTTATAGGGCATAGTGCAGGCGGACAACAAATTGGATTCATAAATAATTTTGATAACATAAAAGGAAATATCAACATCGGTGTTTCAACGGGTTATTATCCGAATATGCCCTTTGGTTACAGGATGAAGGCGTATTTCTTCTTCTATTTATTTTCACCAGTTAGTGTATTTATTAATAAATATGTAAAAGCCAAGCCTTACGGCCTAATGGAAAACCTACCGAAAAGGGTGGTATTTGAATGGCGTGATTGGCTGGAAAAGGAAAATTATTTCTTTGATGATAAATTCTACGGGAAAACTGTTCCAACAGGCCATTTCAAAAATTTCAAATTCCCTATTCATGTTTATTATTCAACCGATGACCCGGTTTCAAATGCGAAAAACAGTAGCACATTTTGGAGTCATGTAAAGAGTGAAAAAGGAATATGTTTTACAGAACTATCACCACAGAAATTTGGATTAAAGAGTATTGGCCATTTTGGCTATTTTAGAAAAAGTATGAAGGATAAATTTTGGGAAGACATAGTGACACGGCTTGACAAATTTATAGCGACATAAATGCCAGCCGTGAACATTTTATTGGCAATGTGTCGGGGCGACGAATAAATTCTTCTGGGGTATTGCCCATTAAAAAGGCGGTCATTACTGGAAAAGGATCTTACCTCTTATGTAGCCAGGCATTCTTTTGAAACTAAATCTCCGACAAAAAATGTTGACCTGAATATTATTCAGGAGGCTATGGGACATGGAACGCAATTACAGCCGATGACCTACCTGGATGAAACAGATGATTCACTAATTGCAAAAAGCATTGAGGAGGCATTAAGGTAATAGTCCAACAGATTGTTGAACTATTGAGGGATGTGCAAAAATTGCACATCCCACGCCGAATTAAATAACAGCGAATTACCGAGATAAGCTCGGTGGTTCACCGGATTTGCAAAAAATCTACCAATCAAAGATTTTTAACCAGATTAAGCTGTATTTTATATTTTATTTCTTATATTTGTTGATATTAACAATAATAGGAAACAAAATGACATATTTTGACTTTAGAGGTGGCATGTACAGCTTTGAAGTATTCTCAACCAGGGATATTGACAAGCTGTTTCCCAAGTTTGATACAAGACGGCTGGTAGAATGGCAGCGGAAGGGATATATCCGTAAGCTGATCAACAAGTGGTATGTATTTGCTGATATCCCCATGAATGAACGACTCCGGTATCGGATCAGCAACTGCCTGCATCGGCCATCCTATGTTTCACTTGAATCAGCCCTTTCACACTATGGGCTGATACCGGAAGCTGTGTATTCTGTCCAGAATATCACAACGAGAAAAACGATAGCCTACGAAACAGTTGCCGGCACATTTAATTACAGAAGTATTAAAGCGCATTTATTTTTTGGATACCAGGTTGATAATAATCAAACCATACCGGTATTGATTGCTTCCCCGGAAAAGGCGATCCTGGATTATTTATATCTTAATCACCAATTAAATACTACAGAAGATATAGAAGGGCTGAGGTTAAATCTGATAACTTTTAATGAAATCATCAACAACGATAAACTAACTTCTTATGCTGAGTGTTTTGAAAGCAAAACACTAAACAAGCGAATTAAGCTATTGGCCAAAATTAATACCCATGCTGACACTATCTGAAATAGAAAAAAATTATCCTGAGAATCTTCGTGGGTTTAAGCGATTTATATTAAGAGAGTATCTCCAGCATAAATTATTGCAGATTCTTTTTGACAGTGAATTTGCCAATGAGCTATGTTTCTTAGGGGGCACTTGTTTAAGGATTGTCCACGGCAACACTCGTTTCTCTGAAGATCTTGATTTTGACAATTTCACAATAGCAGAAGATACGTTTGCAAAAGTCTCAGGTATTTTAAAAAAGGAGTTAGAACAGGAAGGTTATGAGGTAGAAATGAAAACGGTTTTCCGTGGAGCGTATCACTGCTATATCCGTTTTCCCGAAATATTATATAAGGAAGGATTGTCCGGCCATAGAGAAGAAAAAATATTAATCCAACTGGACACTGAGCCTCAGCATTTTAATTTTATACCGGAAAAATATATTCTAAACCGGTTTGATGTGTTCACCCAGATCTTTATTACACCGCTAAACTTACTGCTAGCACAAAAGTTCTATGCAGTCTGCAATCGCGAAAGAAATAAGGGAAGGGATTTCTTTGATATTGCATTCTTATTGTCATTGATTGACAGGCCAGATTATAACTACCTGGAGTTTAAAATGGGTGTAACCAATGAGAAACAACTCAAAGAAAAGATTATCGAAAAATGCAACAGCTTAAAAATGGAAGAAATGGCACAGGACGTTCAGCCATTTTTATTTAATCCCAGGGATATACAAAAGGTGTTGCTATTTCCGGAGTTGATTAAGCAGGCTAAATTATAACCATTCTGAAAAAGCCGCAGGTGGCTGTATTTGCCAAACTATTTAGCCTTTCAATATTCATATCTTGACAGGCGTTTTGTTAAGTAGAGTGTGTGGAAACAGTAGCAGCCAACTTAAAAATATAAGAAGGTTTTTGAAAATATCGGATTGCGGTTTTTTCTCTTACTTTTTTGATGACATAAAACAATCATGGTATATTGTAAATGAGAAATAATGTTGCGCAAATATTTAAGTGGGAAGAATCAGGATTGAATATAGGGAAATCGGTTGATAGGATGAGGATGAACAGACCGCCAATGAAAAATTGATTCTTACCGGAATTAATCTGTTCTTAATTGCGGACTAAATTTTATAAAATAAATAATCTCAGAGTTAACCTATTTTCTACCGTCCTAACTCTGCGACATTTGGTTTTGCCCAGGTTTTACCTAAAACAAAAATGACTTACATTTAATATGTAAGTCATTGATTTGTAAGTGGAGAATACCAGTCTTCTATCGAACCACTGGTGACTCTCCTTAACTTTATCAAGGCTATCAAAGTGGCCTAAAGAGGCTCAACCCGTTGCAATTGTGTCAAAAATCTGTTTTCTTGCTATTCATCCGCTTTTACCCAGCGAAAATACTGACTTATACCATATTCTTTTAGATGTTCGATGGGGTCAACAAAACAATACCAAGGGTAAAATGCATATTCTTCCCGGCCATCTGGGGTGATTTCCTTTACCCATCCACCAACTCTTAATTTTTTAGGCGGGGGCAAGAACCCTTTATTGTCTTTTAGTAAGAATAACTGAAGATGCACTCCCTTTCCATCCTTTTCAGGTATGATCCGGTCTTTAAGAATACCTTGTTTTATCCATCGCTTGCGTATTTTCCAATCTAAATTAAAGCTGATTTCTAAGTGTGTACTGGTATAATAGCTATCCTTATTCTTGATTATAGAAACAGGAATGATCTTTTTATTAATAGCCTGTTGACAGGCCATACACTTTAACCCGTGGCTATCGTACCAGGAATTGTCACCGGAAGCTGGACGATCACAAATTATACAGGTATACCCAGTTTTATCTAAGTGAAAGCCTTTAGGATATTCTTCTAACTTCTGGAGTCGGCTAGCCTCTTCTAATGTATTAGAAACTATTATATCAGCAAGAATATGTATAAAATCAGCCGATTTACTTAAATTCTCTTCATCAATCAACCTGCCGCGCTCTTTTTCAATAGACTCTTTGAGTTTCTGGAGTTCTTCGTCTGTAGAAGCCCGTTTGTTTGGATAGCGATTCATGAGATATAGTTTTAATGAAAATATCTACTTTAGACGACGCGACAGCGGAACATCTGCGGAAATAAAATAGCTACTACATTGTTAGCTCCTTAGCAGTTCACTTACTGATGAGATATTTTCTTTAATTATAAATGCTATCGAAGATCCACGCTCTGTCATTGCATCCAGAATCGTAATAAACTTGTCTCTTAATTCGCTGTTCCCTCTAATTTCGCTGCCCCGCATAAAGAATGCTCGCTGAATAAACTTTTCGGAGGCATACGAATTAAGCCATTGATTAGGGTGATATTGCTTTGTGAGCGATTCAATCATTGCTGCTATTACAGAAATGCTCTTAGGGAAAAGTGAATCAAAGCCAATACCTGAAACTAGCTTAATGGAGCTTTCTGGTTCCAATGAACCGAATAGTTTAATCAAAGCACCAAACAATTCAGGGTTTTCCTCGACAGCACTCCAGGTGGTAGCGTCATCTTTCCATCCAATATTTAGCAATAGCTGTTTCAGGAAAACAGATCTGGAGGATTCGATCGTTTTTCCGGCAATTATTTTCCAGAGTTCGTTGAACCGCTCACTTTGTGGCTTTATATCCTGTCTGCGAATTACTTCGTTCAGACATTTATTACCAAATTCTAGCGAATCATTCGTAAGATGTTCAACTGTACTATCCTTGTCTATTAAAAAGGAGCCTAAGAACTTGCCAAAAAGCGCAACGGCAACTGCCTTCGGTTGATCCAGTACTATATTGCCAAACTGGCTGTAAAAATGCAGTTTCCCTTCGTAATAAGTACTCGTATCAGATCTCCAGCCACGGAGGACGTCCTTTTTTTGATATGTTTCATTAAGCAGGTGGTCAAGATAACTTTCGATAAATAGTCGTCCCTCAGGTCCCATATCTGAACTCTGTGCAATACATAAATATGACTTGTCCGTAAAGTATTGGTTCAAATAACCGGTTTCAAAATTGTAGGTAGAAATTTCATTTGTCTTTCCTTCGAAAGCTTTCTGAATAAATTCTGGAACCGTATTCCAGCTGATGCTCTTATCGCTCGCCATTGACTGGAATGACCGAAAGCACTGCCAGAATAGTGGATTATTGTATTTCCATAAGGCGCTACAGATTCTTTCAAAGAGCGGCTTATCCAAGCCATTGGAAATTTCCATGCGATGCAGGTGGCTCACCACTAATTCTTGAATCTGGATTCGTTGAGCTTCGTCAATGCCCAATGAGAACAGCAAGGGAAGAGTTGTCAATGCTGACTCTTTATTTTTTATAGAGTATTTGTCCAGGTCTTCATAATTGTACTGTTTTCGGTCCTGCGTCACAAAAAACATGGCTGAATCTATAATGATTTCGATGCACCATTTAGACTCATCCGCTGTAAGATCTGACAAATGCCATTTCAGCCCGATCGCTGCAAGATCGGATGGCGCATTGAAAAGTGCGTTATTAACAGAATTTTCCTCAATATTTTTTTTACATATTTGTAGATACGATCGCCAGTCCGAAATGGTGTTCTGCTCTTGAATATCCTTATCAATTATATTATGACACCAAGACCATACAGTAATAGCTGATCCCTTGGAAGTTTCACCGTTTTCGAAATCCGCTCCGAATACCTCTGCTTTGGGTTCAACTAAGATACCCAATGATTCGCCATTATCCTGGGCAGTAAATTGGAAATTGCGGCGGTCCATCCGACGTAGAATGTGTGGCCATGGAAACTCAGGGTCTAAAGCTGATGCTAAGTTCTGATTATGGATATCCAAAATTGTAAGTATCTTATCCATAAAGCCTTCGTATAAGGACATCTTAAAAGCTAACCTTTCTAAATACTCCTTTCTAACAGAGAATTCCTCTGCAGACATCCGCTCCCACCGTAACAATGCCGGTTGATCGTAAAAGGAAATATTTTGAAAAAAGTCCCGCTCATGAACCATACGCTGAAAATCCCAGAGAATAGTTTCTTTACTTCTTAAAAACACCAATAAACTATCACCCGCTATAAATGGATATGCCATACTTGCACTCGCCGCGACGGCTGTAACACTTATGTTATTGGATTCTTCGATCAGGCGATTCACTACACTTATCCACTTCTCTTTGTTTTCTTTACTGCTATGTTTAAATTCTAATAAATATCTTTCTAAGCCCATCAGAATGCTCTGCAATAAGTGGGGCGATCGTTGTCCACCTCTGTACATCGACCAAAATTCCGCATTTCCGGTTTGAACGATTTGTTTTCCGGATTCGAGTGTCAAAGTAACGCTTGTAAGCTCCAAGGTTTTACTGGCAGGATGCAACAACAACTTCTCAAACAGCTCATTTAAAAAGCCAATGATAAAGGAAACGGTAGGTTCGGTATGGAATTCCAAAAGGTGCGGTATAGGCGTTTGATAAGCGCTTGCCGGGTTGAAATTTCGCTTGTATTCGCTTTGCAATCCGAACATCTCTTCCTTACTGATATCCCGATCAGAATGGGGCAAGACGTGATAGGCGGATCTTACGGATTTTCCTGGCCCCTTGGTAATAATCTCCGTATCCGGTGGAAGTATCCAGTGATTTTTAGCGATTTGTATAATCAGGTCGGGGAAGCATTTACATAGCAACTTACTATGCTTCCAGGAAAGCGCCGTTTTTAGTACTTCTTTATGAAATGCGCGCAAATGGTGCGCAGGTTTTTCGACGGGCGTCTTGAAAAAAGTAACTGACCGGTCAAGAAACTGTTGAACTAATTGCGGGGCGGCTTCCGGTAATTGGAAGAGTATCATAATCAGTTCATGAACCAGGCTTCCAGTCATTGCATTGTCGTTCTTATATGTTTGAAGAAAGGTGTCCAATACTTTTTCGACTAATTCCGCAACCGGCTTTTCCGGCCTCATTAGATCCTCTTCTAAACCATTCTTCCAGTCAATTAATAAATAGGTAATGATCACATGGTGCGTTCGTAAGTGATCATAATTATCATTGATAAATTGCAGCACCGAAAGCCATCCAGGTCCAATAGGCAACAATGTGGTGCTTGATAGGTATATCTTAGCGTCATTCAAATCAGGTTCAACAATTTTATTGCCTGTAGTTTTACACGTCGTTCGTAACAGATGAATACACTGAATCAAAAGCTTTCCGTCATTATTCAACAGTAACGAAGCATTATCGTTCAGAAAATTCGTGCATACGGAAGAACTCAAAAGTGATGTTATCACTTCGTTTTTCCACTTCTCGAACCCAGGACTGTTTAGTACCTGGAGTGCTATATGGTTCGCTGCCTGATTATCTATACGATACAATTCCTGCAGCCAAAACCGGAAGCCCCTCTGAATTGCATATGCTGAACTGAGATTGCCCAGAAAAGAAAGAATATCTGGCGTTTCCCGGAATCCCTGCCCGATAAATCGTACCAGTGCCCAATCTTCGAATATATCATGAGACGGGGCGAACTGACGATCTCCCAATTCATCTATCCGCTCAACGATAATATTGTCAAAGAGCAGTTCTTTAAGCACAGCGTTGTCAAACGGCTCGGCAAGACTAATAAAGGGAGCCAACCGGATTGCCCTTTCTATGGCAATTTTCTGAAATAGACGTTCTCTATTTAGATTGTCCCTTGCTACGATCTTGCTCCACAGCTTCACTTTCAACTCTCGTTCATCGGTCGCCTGTGGATTGAGTTCATCAAGAATGGACATAATTTGTTTAAGGTAAAAAGGTGTTCGTACAAATGACGTCACTTTCTTGTTGTTTAGCAACTCACCCACTTTCGGATATGCTTCTATCAGTGGCTGTAACTCGTCATCGGTCAGCAAATCTACTTCCAACTTGGCTTTCAGTACATGCAGGTCGTTGATAAGACTAAAAGCTGTTTGCGTGAGCGCGTATGAACGAATCGATAAAATCACTTTAATTTCTTCATGCTTGGCAGGCAACAACAATAAATCTTTCAAAACAGAAATGAAATTACTTTCAATTGCTTTCTCTGCACTATCAATATATATGATTTTGCTACCTATCCAGTCCTTGCTCTTCAGCAACGCATCCAGCGGTTGATTGACATGTAAAGCAGCCAAGGTTTCGGTAAGACTATTACGGCATATCTGACTTCCGGCCAAGGTAATCACTTTTGTTCCATACTTCAACGTTCTATTTAACAGAAGTTCTTTCGTAAGAGAGGATTTGCCTGATCCGGCGCCACCATAGATCATGACCACGTTGTTGTTTGCTATCAATTCTTCCGCTTCTTTGATCAAATCAGCTCGATCTAAATGAACTGTTGCTATTTTCTCGTCGATATTGGAAAGCAGATCATTCGTATTGTTGTTCAGGGTCCTGCATCCCGAGATCAGTTCTGGGTTGGTTTCGATGATGGTAACCAGTTCAGGCGACCCATATTTTCCCAAAAGCTCATTGAGCGCCGTGATTGAACAGCATTTAAAACGCCCCCATTCTTCAAAATGCGTAACAATTCCTAGCAAATACACTTCACCGGAACAGATCAGCCCCACTCCGCTTCCGGAAAAGCCCTGCACGGTAAATTCTGTGAGATTTTGTTCGGAACGAATAGTGGATTCCAGCCAGATCGTATATTTATTTATAGGCGGAATAATAGTCGCATTTGCACGAACAGGCCTATTATCTGGAAAAGCATTCGGGTAACCGTAGAATACTGTTGTCAGTTCGCCTCCATTGTCCGCGACCAAGTTGATACCAGGGATTTCACCCATCAGACTTATTATTGCGGCTTTCGACACTTGAATCACACAAACATCCTCCTCGGGATGATACAGAATCTGGTCTTTGACGGAGAGACGAACCGGCTCTGAGTTGAAGAGTTGAATGGAAATATCTTCAGATTTGCAATCTATATCAAAATTAACTCCCAGTAAGCAATGCTTTGCGGTAAATATATAGAGCAGGTCAGGTTTATTTTTAGACTGATACAGTATAGCACTACCTCCCAAACCCTGAGTGGTTGTAATTTTTACACAAAGGCGCTCTAACGTTCGTGCTATATTTTCGCTTTCATACATAAGATTAAGTGTTTAATTTACTAAAATACTTGTTTCGCCAGCATCCGGAAAATGCATTCGAAATCGCCATCGACTATATATGTCCGGGCCGTCCACCAAGAACATATTTTCCAATTCATTGTTTTTATGCGTGAAATAAAAGTCAAAGTAAGTTTCCTCATCTCGAATTGAGTTCAGGAGTATACGCACGATCGTTTCTTTATTTGGCAGATTGTGGGTATTGGTCGCATTCGCGGATATTATAAATTTTGTTGTTCTAATCAGCTTTAAAAATTCATTACTGATGTTAGCTTTGCTGCCATGATGCGAAAGCTTTACGCTTTGTAAGATTAAGGGATTATCTTTGTCATCATATCCTAACGCACGTATCGACGCACTGATTACCGAAGGAAAGGCATCTGCCATCAATAATACTTTTTTTCCATCAAGCGTAAAAAGAATAGCGATACTGCTGCCGTTCGAAGGTTGGTCATCTTGTTTTGGTTCTCTTAGTACAGTGCTTTCAAAATACTCTACCCGGTGCTGGTAATCATTGCCTGATCGTGCGATGGCTGCCGATTGTTGTTCGATAAGCTCCTGAGCAGCATTATATCGAAATTCATCCGGCGACAGCACCCGAATGGATGCCCCAAACAAATCAAAGGGTGTTTCGCTAACAATTATTGGAGAGTGATGTTCTATATTCTTTTGTTGAAGCGCCGCTTTGAGCGTTAAGAGTTGCTGAATGGTTATAGGCCCACCAGGGTTGGTCAACGGTATGTCAATATTGAGCCACCAACGGGTGACCAACTGATGCAGGTCGACAGATTTGTCATTCACTAACTGAATAATACCACCGATATGATCTAAGTCATAATGAGACAGTATCAACAGATCTATGGTTTCACTATTGAGCACGATTTCACTGATAGCGGGCTTTAAAACTGTCTGATATGTTTTGCTGAAACCTCCGTCAATAAGCATGTTATGATGAATACCATCGGCACCAAGGAAACGTATAATGATGGCATCGCCACATAGTACACTAAGACATTTTAGTTCAACCTCATCTTTAATTCCTTCCATTTTCACAAGTTTTAGGATTTTAGTTCTATTATCTTCTATTAACAAGTAAAGCGATTTTCTTCGGCTATATTTAATTGGACTGATTAATCTGGGGATATTAATTGCCTTACAATATTTTTGTTCCCGGCTATCCGGTAGAGAAACGGCTAAAGAGAAGGTAAATTTATTTTGTCATTATGATTCTTTTAATCCTATCAATTCCTCCACTAACTCCCATATCATAGTACAAGGATTATGATTCGCATAATCTTGTCTGTTCCCAAAATTCTCCATCAAACTTTTAGCATTGCGGATAGCACTATCTACACTACCGTGCTCTTTTAACAACTCATACATATCTATACTATTTTTAAGATAATGATAACCATCGCCAACAAGCGGCCTAAGGTTTTCCTCAATTAGTCGCTGATAATCCTTTCTACTCATTCTGTGGTTATAATAATGAAAGTGCAGCAGATACCACAACTCAAACGCCTCATTACTCCAGGCACAACCGATTTCAGGTTTTGCACTTTTACAACGCTGCACGGCACTATTAAAGTCATCAGCGGAAAAACTATCCCTATCAAAAACTACCCACAGTTTGTCAATAGGCCTGCTATGCTCATCTTCATATCTACTTTTCAAACGCAAAGCTTCATCTACCAATGATTGTGTATTTCTACCCGTTCCCTCTATATCTATTTGATAAGCAGTAAGTACTCCTTTCGGCAAATCATCTTTCAATCCTTCAAAATAGTTAGGTTCTGTCTTTTCACCTTCACAGACAATCAGGTAATACTTACGTTTACTCCGAAAATCCTTTTTCCTCTTTTGTTCCTGGCGAGCAAAACGCTTCTTCTGTTCGTTGGGTATCTTTATTTTCCTTGCCATTCCGTCATTACGTTTGAAAGGTTACCAATAAACGGAATAGCGCCATAACGACCCTCGATATAGTCTTTTTCGAAAGAACGGTCTTTACGAATAGTTTTTCCTTCTTCTTTATACTCTACTAGTGAATACAACTCAGAAGCTCCATATTTATCTTTCTCGACGAAATAAATTTGATCCCTTCTGTAATTGCCGTAATACAATAGATTAGTATCATGTGTAGCAAAAATCAATTGGGCGTTGTTAGGATTGTGCTCTCCAGAGTTGAACAGTTTGGTGACAGCTAAGGTAAGTAAAGGATGCAGGCTAGCGTCCAGTTCATCTATCACCAAAACACCCCCATCATTTAAAGCATCGAATACCGGACCTGAAATATTAAAAAGTTTATTAGTTCCGGCAGACTCCTGGCTACGCATATCGAATTCCACAGTCCCTTTTACTTTATTCTTAGCATCGTATTTTTTATGAATTGTTTTGATATCAATTTTGAAGGAATCTTCCAGGTCGGTAATTAATTGCCTTACCAAACTTTCAGGCATGTCTTTAGGTAATTCTTTTGGATCAAATGGTTTTTTAGAAATAGCAATATCATCAAACCCAAGATCCAGCTTCTTATAAAAATCAAGTAATAAATGTTGTGTTTTTTTATCCTCTAACATCCCAAATGTCACACCTTTATACCCTTCATGACTCAACCCGGAAATAGTGATAAAATTGCTAAACCACTGCATAATTCGCTTGGCAATCTTACCATTGAACTGATCTACTACAGCCAGGAATAAGGCGTTGCTTCTTGTTCTTTCCTCTAAATCCTTTCCTTCAGGAAACACTTTAGTCATTACTTCAATACCATCCTGCTGTCTGATAAATAAAGATTTTTCGGCCTGTTTCTGAGCCTCAAATAACCATTCGGAAATAACAGTTTTATCATCTACTTCAAAACCGTAACGATATCTGACATTATCAATAAGGAAAACGGCTTCAAAGAAAGAGGGCTTTCCTTCCGTTTCAGTATTTAATAAAAAGGGAGTGATATCTAATTCGTCTGCGGATGACTGTTCAAAGGAAAACAATACTAACCTTCTCATAGTGGACATAGCCCTGATAAAATTACTTTTTCCGCTTGCATTAGCCCCATAAATAACAGCACCTTTTAGCAAATCATGTTTGTCAATTGAAAACAGGTTCGTATCCAAATGCTCTTTAATAGCAGTTGCCGAAAGATTTAAAGTCGTTTTATTCTTAAAAGAAAGGTAGTTCTGAACTGAAAATTCCAATAACATGATATTCTTTATTTATGAGAAATTTTCTCAAATATACGAATATTATGCTAATAATTTACATAAATCTCTAAATAATGAGAAAATAACTCATTTTATATATAAAAAGAGTGGGTATTAAAATAGGCATGCTCTAAAAACAAAAAACGGCTACTCTATAAAGAATAGCCGTTACAGTTTCTGTGAGATTTTACTATATAGTAAAAATAAAGTGGAGAGTATCGGGGTCGAACCGACGACCTCTTGCATGCCATGCAAGCGCTCTAGCCAACTGAGCTAACCCCCCATGATAAATATTTCAAAAACGATTCGCTAACCGAACCGTGACCTTCCCGATTCCATCGGGACGCTCTAGCCAACTGAGCTAACCCCCATCGGACTGCAAATGTATAAGCAGGAAGATTACGGACAAAATTTTAGTTTGGGAGGCCGGGAAGGGGCTTAAGTTGGCTTTTCCCTGTATTATCAGTAATTTTCATGTTCAAATATCCCTAAACGCACTCTATGCCTATCCAGCTTCTTTCCCCAGATACCGTGGTAAAACCCAAGGGTCATTATTCGCCAGGTGTAGTACACAATGGTATCGTATATGTGTCCGGTCAGCTTCCGCTGGACGCGGAGGGAAAGCCCTACCTCGATTCCATTGAAGTGCAAACCACGCAGTGTATGCATAATGTGGAGCAGATCCTGCTGGCGGCAGGTTCCGATCTGCAGCATATACTCAAAATCAGCATTTTTGTGAGTGATATTGCGCATTGGCCAAAGGTAAATGAAACCTACTCCCGCATCATGGGCGATCATAAACCGGCCAGGATCATTGTTCCCTGCAAGGATTTTAACTATGGGGCCGCGATTGAAATTGAATGTATTGCTGCCGTTAAATAAATGTATATGCAAAAGATCACGAAAGAAGATATTGAACAGGCCTATGCCCGGATTAAACCCTATATCCATCGTACCCCGGTACTGACCAATAAAAGTATCAACGATATCGCGGGCACTGAACTGTTTTTTAAATGTGAAAACCTGCAGAAAATAGGGGCCTTTAAAATCAGGGGAGGGATGAATGCAGCCCTTTCGCTTTCTCCGGAAAAATTGAAAAACGGGATTGCTACGCATTCCTCCGGTAACCATGCTCAGGCCATTGCCTATGCGGCAAAAGTACTGGGAACAAAAGCTTACATTGTAATGCCCAGCACTTCTCCTTCTGTTAAAGTGAATGCGGTGAAGGGCTATGGCGCGGAAATTACTTTTTGCGAGCCCAATCAGGCTGCCCGTGAAGCGGCGGTGGAGAAAATTATAGCAGAAACAGGTGCTGAGTTTATTCATCCATACGACGATTACAGGGTCATCACCGGGCAGGCCACCTGCGTAAAAGAATTACTGGAAGAAGTGCCCGATCTGCGGGCAGTTATTGCGCCCGTGGGCGGCGGCGGACTCTTATCCGGCACCTGTTTGGGGGCCCATTATTTCAAGCCACATATTGAAGTTTATGCAGGGGAGCCGGAGGGTGCAGCGGATGCCATTCTCAGTTTCAAAAGCGGTAAGGTAGAGAAAGCACCTTTTGTAAAAACCATTGCGGATGGTCTGATGACCACCCTGAGTGAGCAAACACTCTCCATTATAAGGGAACACCTCAAAGATATTTTCCTGGTTTCAGATGATGAGATCAAAGCGGCACTAAAATTGGTATACGAAAGAATGAAAATAGTGGTTGAACCCAGTTCCGTTGTTCCATTGGCCGCAGTGCTGAAAAACAAAGCGGTGTTCGCAGGCAAAAAAACGGGAATCATCCTGAGTGGCGGGAATGTAGACCTGACCCGCTTTAGTGAATGGTTCCAATAAAAGCATTATGTTGAAGAAAATATTGATCATCATTAGCCTGGCGCTATCCATGTCCTCCGTACAAGCACAAACCAAACTGACTGCGGATCCGAATGCTACCCGGCAAACAAAGAATCTGTACAGGAACCTGCTGAAGGCGCTTCCGGAAGGAATTATGTTTGGGCACCAGGATGACCTGGCGTACGGAATGGGTTGGATCGGAGTACCCGGTAAGAGTACCATCAAAGATGCGGTGGGAGAATATCCTGGAGTTTACGGATGGGAACTGGGTAACATTGAACTGGGCGATCTCCACAATCTCGACAGTGTTTCTTTCGAAAAAATGAAGGACTATATCCGGGAAGGATATGCGCGGGGAGGGGTGGTCACGATCAGTTGGCATGCCAATCATCCGGTTACCGGAGGCAATGCCTGGGATACCACGCATGGAGCAGTGGATGCCATTATTCCGGGGGGCTCAAAGCATGAGATTTTTAAATTGTGGCTGGACCGTGTGGCCAATTTTATGCTGGATCTGAAAACGGCCAAAGGAGAACCTATTCCTGTGATCTTCCGGCCTTATCATGAGTTTACCGGCAACTGGTTCTGGTGGTGCCAGAATACCTGCACACCCGATGAGTTCAAGGAGCTCTGGCGGTTTACCTATACCTATTTTACGGAGAACAGGGGAGTGCATAACCTGTTGTATGCATATAATCCGGAGAAGTATGAAACCAGGGAACAATACCTGGAACGCTATCCGGGCGATGAGTTTGTAGACATCCTGAGCCTGGATATGTACCAGTACGGAGATCCCGCCAATAGCAATGCGTTTGAAACATCGCTTCATCACCGCCTCCGTATTCTAACCGAAATTGCAAACGAAAAAAATAAGATTCCCGCATTGGCAGAAACCGGTTTTCTCAATACGCCCTATGCGCAATGGTTCACACAAAAGCTGATGAAAGGGATCGGTGATTTTCCACTTTCCTATGTGCTGCTCTGGAGAGATGGCGGATATGTGAATGGCCCGGAAAAAGGGAGTTTTATACCGTCGCAGGATCATTTTATTCCCGTGGGAAGCGACCCCGCTTTCTGGGATTTTCAGCGGCTTTACCGCTCCGGAAGATTTTTATTCCAGAAAAAAACGGCCAGATTAAAATTGTATGAGTAATGCCGGATAGTTCCGTTCAATATAAAAACTTTGATGCCATTGTCATTGGATCCGGTATCAGTGGAGGCTGGGCTGCCAAGGAACTCTGCGAAAAGGGATTAAAGACCCTGGTATTGGAAAGAGGCCGTAATGTGGACCATCTCAAAGATTACCCCACTGCAACCATGAATCCCTGGGATTTTCCGCACAGGGGAAAGATTCCGCCTCCCGAAATGGACCAGGATCCCATTGTCAGCAACTGTTATGCTTATACAGAAGCCAGTAAACATTTTTTTGTAAAGGATCATGAGCACCCGTATGTGCAGGAAAAACCGTTCAGTTGGATCCGGGGCTACCAGGTAGGGGGTAAATCCCTCACCTGGGCAAGGCAAACCCAACGCTGGAGTAGGTATGAGTTTGAAGCCCCGTTGCGCGATGGCTTTGCGGTAGACTGGCCCATCCGGTACGATGATCTTGCTCCCTGGTACAGTTATGTTGAAAAATTTGCGGGGATCAGCGGCAGCAAAGACGGATTAGATACCTTGCCCGATGGCGAATTCCTTCCTCCCTGGGAAATGAACTGTGCAGAGCGCGAAATGAGGGAGAAGATTATGCAGGCCTTCCCTGGAAGGCATGTGGTGCACGGGAGATGTGCACACCTGACCGAACCGACTTCCGTTCACCTGGAACTCGGAAGGGGTAGGTGCCAGGCCAGGAATCTCTGCGAACGGGGTTGTCCTTTCGGAGCTTATTTCAGTTCCAACAGCGCCACTTTACCTGCTGCAAAAAAAACAGGAAACCTTTTTCTGCAACCGGACAGTGTGGTGGATTCCCTTATCTATGATGAAACAAAACAAAGGGCAACCGGTGTAAGAGTGATTCATGCGGTTACCCATGAAGTAACCGAATATTTTGCGCGCATCATTTTTGTGAATGCTTCCTGTTTAAATACCAACCTGATTCTGTTGAATTCTAAAAGCAACCGTTTCCAGAATGGTTTGGGCAATGACAATGGGTTATTGGGAAAATACATTGCCTTCCATAATTACCGCGGTTCTATTGTTGCTGATTACAATGGCCCGGAAGACAAATATTATTTTGGCAGAAGGCCTACACAGGTGATGATGCCCAACTTCAGGAATGTGGAACGGCAGGAAATGGATTTCAAGCGTGGGTACATGGTACACTTCAGCGCCAGCAGGGTAGCTCCAAATGCAGACATTGGTATTGGCGTCTCTTTTAAAGAAGCGATGACCGAACCGGGCAGGTGGCAGGTGTTCATGATGATGCAGGGCGAAACCATTCCGAAGGAATCCAATTTTGTTGCCCTCAGCGATTCTGAGCGGGACGACTGGGGTATTCCCCAACTGGTGGTTTCCGCAGACTATGATGAGAATGACGAAAAATTATTGAACGATTTTTTGCAGGAAGGCAAAGCCATGCTGGAAAAAACGGGTTGTTACAATATTCGCACCCGCGACAGCAAACAGGCGCCGGGACTGGATATTCACGAAATGGGAGGGGTGCGCATGGGGCGCGATCCCGGGTCTTCATTGCTGAATGAATGGAACCAGTTGCATCACTGTAAAAACGTTTTTGTAACAGATGGCGCCTGTATGACTTCCACCGGAACACAAAACCCTTCGCTCACCTATATGGCTATAACGGCAAGGGCCGCGCAATATGCTGCAACGCAGTTGCGAAACGGAACACTATAAGACCGGATGAGGCTGATTATTTCTGCTGAGACTGTTTCACCTGTTCCAGGTAAGCTGCACTACTCCCCCGGGGAATACTCAGCGGATGCCATTGCTCTTTTCTGATCATCCTGCCGATGTACACAATCTGCCCCACATGGTAGGGATAGTGCGCCAGTTGACGAAGGATGGCATCGTATACTTTCAGCGGTTCTGTCCGGATGGTAACTGTTTTATTGAGATCTTCCTCCTGTAAAGACTCCAGCGTATCGATCAAACATTTCCATCCGTCATTCCAGAATGCCATCAGGTCCTGCCTGCTGCATTGGAGAGGTTCAAATTCCGCATCTCTTTTGCGCCAGTGCTTTTCCCCGTCTTCTGTTAAAAAATTGGTCCACCGGCTCAGCATGTTGCCATACATATGCTGTATGATCACCGCAATGCTGTTGCTTCCCGGATCGGGTTGCCAGAACATGTCATGGTCTTCCAACTGTTCAAAAGTATTGTCGGCCAGTTCTTTGTAGTACCTGAATCGTTTGATAGCATCTTTCAAAAAGTCCATAAGTTAGTTTTTAAAATCCTGCAACAGAATCATCCCCTCTTTTATCAGCCGCCACTTCTCTTCTTTTATTCGGTAAGAACCGGATACCTTCCGTTCTCCCAATGGCGCCTCTTTGCGTTAGCTTGTATCCCATTTTCTGCAACTGTTCTTTGGTAGAAGCATCGAAGTCATTTTCGATCATCACTTCATCCGGCAGCCACTGGTGGTGGAATTTGGGTTTGTCAATGGCATCCCCGACAGTCATATTGAAGTCAATGATATTCACAATGGCCTGGTAAACTGAGGTAGGGATGGTGGTACCGCCCGGCGTGCCAATCACTACATAAGGTTTGTTGTCCTTTAATACCATCGTTGGCGTCATGGAGCTTAACATTCTCTTGCCTGGCTGAATGGAGTTGGCTTCTCCTCCAATGGCGCCATACATGTTCGGTACACCCGGTTTAACACTGAAATCGTCCATCTCATTGTTCAGGAGAAAACCTGCGCCACCTACCACTGTTCTGCAACCGTAGCTGTTATTCAGGGTCGTGGTTACTGCTACCATATTTCCGGCAGGATCTACGATACTGATATGTGTGGTCTCTTCACTTTCCCTGATCACACCGGCTTTCACTGCGGCGCTTACACCCGCTTTGTCGGGTTGATAATCTTTCATACGCTCTGTTAAATAGGTCTCACTCATGAGCGTTTTAACCGGAACTTTAAAAAAGTCCGGATCGCCCATGTATTCGGCCCTGTCTGCATAAGCTCTTCGTTCGGCTTCAATCATCAGCTGAACAGTTTTAGGTGTTTGAAAACCCATTTTGCCAACCGGGTATTTTTCAATCATTCCAAACATTTGTGCCAGCAAAATGCCTCCGCTGCTGGGTGGCGAAAAGCTGATGATCTGGTGCCCCCGGTAGTTAAAGGTCAACGGGTTTCTCAGTTTGGCGGTATAGTTTTTCAGGTCATCAACAGACAGAATTCCGTTCCCTCTCTGCATTTCTGCTACAATCAGTTCGGCGGTTTTGCCTTCGTAAAAACCTCGTGCGCCGTCTTTCTGCATGCGTTGTAAAGTAGCTGCCAGGTCTTTTTGAACCAGTGTGTCGCCCACTTTCCATTTTACCGTTGGGGCCAGCACTGTTGGCAGGGTGCTGTTTTTAGCAATGGACTCTTTTACACTGTTCAGGCTGCCTGCTTCTTTTTCGGTCAATACATATCCTTTGGAAGCAATATCAATGGCAGGCTGGATCAGTTGCTCAAAAGGCAATTTTGCATACGGCAATGTTGCAAAGAGGCCGGCAACAGTTCCGGGGATACCCGAAGCCAGGTGCCCGTTCTGCGAAAGGTTTAATTGTGCATTCCCATTTTTATCGAGGTACATGTCCCGGTGGGCTTTTTCCGGAGCTGCTTCGCGATAGTCGATGCCAATCAACTCTCCATTGATTTTTCTTCCGAGTAAAAATCCGCCGCCGCCGATGTTGCCGGCATTCGGGTAAACCACTGCCAGTACCAGTTGTGTAGCAATGGCCGCATCAAACGCGTTGCCGCCTCGTTTCATCACCGCCGCCCCAACCATACTGGCCAGCGGATGGGCACTGCTCACAGCCGCCTGTTTATACTCGGCTCTTTTCTGAACAGTATAGCGGTATGGGTTGATTTCTTTATCCGGACCTATAATGGATAATCCCGGCTGTGCCTGCAGGGTACCAATTACCAGCAGGCTGCTGAAGAATGGGGCTAATTTTCTCATGGCGTCAAATTACATCATTTTGTTGTATCCATTCATCCATTTTCAGGAAACTAATCGGGGAAATTAATCGCAGTTTTTAGCTTTATTGGTACATTCACCCATATTTTAAGTCATATGAGAAAAATTCTAATTGCTTCATTTTTAATGATTTTTTCCGGAGCTGTTTTTGCACAAGCGGTGCAAAGCCCGGAAGCATTCCTCGGGTATAAAGTAGGAACCCGGTTTACAAGGCATCACCGGTTGGTGGAATATGCCAAATACATTGCCCAGGCCCGCCCTGATATGGTGAAAACCGAAAAATACGGTGAAACCAACGAAGGAAGGGAATTGATGATCGCCATGATCAGCTCCCCGGAGAATATGCAGAAACTGGAATTCATCCGCCAGAACAACCTGAAACTGGCTGCTGCCAACCATGCCGCCCAGGTAGAAAATGCACCTGCAATTGTCTGGCTGAGCTTTAACGTACACGGCAACGAAGCTTCTTCTTCCGAAGCCTTCCTGCTGACCATTCACGCACTGACCGATCCTTCCAATACCCAAACAAAGGAATGGCTGAAAAATACGGTAGTGATCCTGGATCCCTGCATCAACCCCGATGGCCGCGACCGTTATGTGAACTGGTATAATTCCGTTGTAAGTAAAAACTACAATGCGGATCCTTTCGCCAGAGAGCATGCGGAGCCCTGGCCAGGCGGAAGAAGCAATCACTATAATTTTGACCTCAACCGCGACTGGGCCTGGCAAACACAGGTGGAAACCCAACAGCGTATTAAAAAATACCGGGAATGGTTGCCCCAGGTTCACGTAGACTACCACGAGCAGGGTTTTAATGAGCCGTATTATTTTGCACCTGCCGCTGAGCCAATTCACGAAGTAATTACTCCATGGCAGCGGGAACTGCAGGTCATGATCGGAAAGAACCACGCCAAATATTTTGATAACAACAACTGGTTGTTCTTTACCAAAGAGCGTTTTGATTTGTTATATCCTTCTTACGGAGATACCTATCCTATGTATAATGGCGCAATCGGTATGACCTATGAACAGGGAGGTATCAGGGCCGGTTTGGGTATCCTGAACGAAGACAACGATACATTAACCCTTGTAGACAGAACTGCCCACCATTTTACCACCAGCTTGTCTACTATTGAAGTAGTTGCCAGGAACAAGCAACGGGTGGTTGCGGAATACAAGAAATTTTTTGAAGACAGCCGTGCCGGAAAAATTGGGGAATATAAAACCTATGTGTTTACTTCCAAAGAAGAAAACAAGATTGCCGCATTAAAGCAATTATTGCAGCAGAACGGCATTGAGTTTGGTTCTCTCAATACCAAAAACTTCCGCGGGTATAACTATTTCACCGGCAAGGACGATGCTTTTTCAGATGAAGGTTATCATGTTGCCATCAGCGCTTATCAGCAAAGTTCCATAATGGCAAAAGTTTTGCTGGAGCCAAAAACGGTGGTATCTGATTCTAACACCTACGATATCACTGCATGGTCTGCAGCTTATGCCTATGGCGTTAAGGGATATGCCGTAAAAGAAAAACTGGAAGTGAATACCGGCAGCAAAACTGCTGTTATTACAGACGCTGCCAGTAATTATGGCGTACTGATTCCTTACAACTCTTTCAACAGCGCAAGAGTGTTGGCTCATTTGTTAAAGAACGGCGTTAAAGTGCGTTTTGCTGAAAAGCCGTTTACGTACAATAATAAAAACTTCGACAGAGGTACGCTGATTGTATTAAAAACCAGCAATGGAAATAAGAACTGGTTGCAGATTGCCAACGAGACCTGCAGAAAAAACAATGTGCAGGCGGTAGCTGTTGAAACCGGCTATATGGATAAGGGCGCCGATTTTGGTTCTTCTGATATCAAGAACATTGCTGCAACTCCAAAAATAGTAGTGGTTACCGGAGACCAGACTTCTTCGCTGGGGGCTGGTGAAGTTTGGCATTATTTTGATAAGCAACTGGATTACCCGATCACGATGGTGAACGCAATGGATCTGGGTAGAACCAATCTGAGGAATTACCAGGTACTGGTATTACCAGATGGCGGCTACAGAAACTTTAACGACAAAGCGATGACCGATAAACTAAAAGATTTTGTTCGCGGCGGTGGTAAGATTGTTGCGATGGAAAATGCAGTGTCTGTGCTGGCCGGCGCCGATTTCGGCATTAAAGCCAGGGATACTAAAGCCGATGGCAAATCAGAAGATACCATCGTTAAAAAATATGCCGACCGCGAAAAAGACTATCTCACCAACTCTATTCCGGGCGCTATTTATAAAGTAGAACTGGACAACACGCATCCGCTGGCTTTTGGGTATCCCGAGTTCTACTATACATTAAAGCAAGACAACAGTTTGTATGAATTCCTGAAGGAAGGATGGAATGTAGGTACCATTAAAAAAGACGCGTATGTTGCCGGTTTTGCCGGCGCTAAACTGAAGCCCAGGTTGAAAGATGGTTTGTTGCTTGGCGTGCAGGATATGGGCGCTGGTTCTGTGGTATATATTACGGAAGACCTGTTGTTCCGTAATTTCTGGGAGAATGGTAAACTGCTGTTTGCCAATGCTGTATTCCTGGTAGGACAGTAATTTGTTACAATCTCTTACAATCTTATATAAAAAAGCCCCGGATTTCCGGGGCTTTTTTGTTGTTGGCATTGGGGGATCAGAGCCTGATGTTCACAGCCAGCATAAAATTTCTGCCTGCCATGGGGTAATAATAATTTTCCGTTGAAAGCACTCCGCTGTATACATAGCTGAATGTATATCCGTTGGGTTCATACTTTTTGTTGAACAGGTTATTTACCTGGAAGATGAACTGTATTTCCCCGGAAGTTTTTTTCCTGAGTGTATACAAGGCCCTGATATCCTGTGTAAAGTAACCATTCAGTTTCCTGTTTTCATCCTGTGTGTTGTCGAGATATTGTTTGCCCACATATTTGCCCAGCAGGCTCAGTTCCACATGCGGTGCCGGCGTAAAATGGATGGCTGCGTTTCCGATGGTATTGGCAGAAAAGGAGATATCCTTGTTCTCATGCTGCTTTGTAAGCTGTGTGCCATTGTCGTAGTTGTCTATATACTCGGTAAATGATTTGATCTTGTTTTTACTAAGCGTCAGGTTACCGGACACATTTATCCAGGGTGTAATTACAGCAGCGGCCTGTAACTCAATCCCCATGCGGTAGCTAGACGGGATATTGGTTCTGGTATAAGCGCCTGCATCGTTGATTTTTCCGGTCAGCACCAACTGGTTTTTATAATCCATATAGTATAGGGTGGCGCCATAGGAATACCGGCTCTCTTTCTTTTCTATACCCAGTTCCCAGTCGTTCAGTGTTTCATGTGAGGGTTGTGTGAGTACACCTGCTTCAAAATCTTCCCTGTTGGGTTCTTTCCTGCCTATCGCAAGGCTCAGGTAACCCTGCCATCCATTTTTTTGGTAACTGATACCGGCCTTTGGATTGATAAAATCAAATTCCCTGGCAATAAACAGCCCCGGATTGTTACTGAACCCGTTCATGGTATGGGCTACATGCCGGTACTGGAGATCTGCAAAACCCGTGAGCTGCGCTGTAAAGCGGCGCTGCCATTTGGTATAAAAATTCACATCGTTTTTATTGGCAGGCCTGTGATAGTACTGATAGTTTTCCGGAAGGGTACCCCGCTCCATCCAGGTGATTTTTCCGATATGCTTTCCATCGTATTGGGTCCATCCTCCGCCAATGGTTAATTCATCCTGATCGGTTTTGTATTGAAGCGAAGCGATCTGTCCGTAGAAATAATTGTCCAGCCAGCGTTGTCTTACCAGGTTGGTTGCTGTATAAGTGATTCCACCTGTTACCACATCCGGCAGACCGTATGCGGAATAAGACTGGCCGGCTTTGTATTCTTCATAATAGCCCTTGCCTCTTGTAAGAAACACAGCGGTATTGAAAGACCACCCGGAGCCCAGGGCCTGGTTCAGGAACAGTTGATAATGTGTTTGGGTATAGTTGTCTGTCTGGTTATCGTATGGAGCGCCTGGCCGCTCCATACCTGCAGGATTAAATTTCCGGTTGGTGGCCAGTGTGGCTGCATCAATGCCATACCAGGCCTGGTAAGTTTTTTCATGACCGGAAAACACATTGAAACGAAGCGCGGTTTTCCGGTTGATATAGGCTGTACTCAGGTAGAATGAACGCAGTTTGCTGCTGGCCCTGTCTATATAACCATCGCTGGAAATATTGCTGAGACGGGCGTCAATTAAGAAATGCCTGCCAATTAAACCGCTTCCTGCCTTCAGTGTGTTCTTCCATGTATTGAACGATCCGTAACTGTTGTTCAGTTCTCCATAAGCTTTTTCGTTGTACTCATGGGTACTCATATTGAGTGTGGCGCCAAATGCACCGGCACCGTTGGATGAAGTACCTACTCCGCGTTGCACCTGTATGCTGTTTACGGAAGAAGAGAAGTCTGGCAGATTTACAAAAAATGTTCCCATGCTTTCCGCGTCATTATAGGGAATGCCATTCAGGGTTACATTGACCCTGGTAGCATCTGTGCCGCGGATCCTGATGCCGGTATAGCCCACACCATTTCCGGCATCTGAGTTTACCACTACAGAAGGCGTTTGGTTCAGTAAAAACGGAATATCCTGCCCCAGGTTCTGCCTGGTGATGGCTGCTTTACCGATATTGGTTTTGGTGAACGGCGCTTTATCGGAAGCCCGGATGGATTTCACTTCCAGGGGCTGCAGAAATAAACTGACCGGAACCAGCGAATAGGATCCGGTTACCGATAAATCGGAAGGAAGATTGTAGCTACCGCTTCGGTAACCAAGGCTGCTGATGATAAAAGTTCCTGCTTGCGGTTTGGTGAAACTAAATAAACCGTTTTCGCTGGTGAGTGTCTGCTGGTTGCCCAGCACTACCAACGCGCCTGCAAGTGGGGCATTGGTTTGCGCATCGGTCACGATGCCCTTAAATACTTTTTTTGCCGGTTGAGCAGCCAGTGCCAGGGTTAGTAGCAAAATGGCTGTTGTTCCCATAATTTTTCTCATTTTTCAATGGTTTAAAAATTAAATAATGGGAACAGGGAAATGCAAATAGGAGAGGTCTGCTATAGAAGTGGAACACCTTCCCTTCGCAGGAATTACCCTGTTCAGGTTCAACGGGTATTTCTCAGCCGTCACGGAAAAGTTCCGATCCAGCACCCCGAGGACAGCGCAAAAATATCATTTTGTTTTTAATAAGCAACTGTAACTTTATTAGAACAACTTCGTTACAATAAAAAACAACGTATGAAAAGGTATTTCTTGTGGATGATATTGCTGCTTCCCGCAGCTATTGGTTTTGCTCAGGATGAGAAAAATCTGGTATATGACGCCAATGCCCAGGTAAGAAAATTATCCGGTTTCAGTGGGGTGGAAGTGTCCGGCGCCATTGACCTGTATATATCACAGGGCAAGGAAGAAGCCGTAGCAGTAAGCGCCGGGGATGCGGAACTGATTGATCGTATCAGAACCGAGGTAAAAGATAATATCCTGCATATTTATTTTGAAGGGAAGGGCCTGAACTGGCAGTCCAAATGGTCTAATAACAAGTTTAAGGCATATGTTACTTTCAAAAAACTGAATAAACTGGAAGCCGGTGGTGCTTGTAATATAAGGTTCACCAGCCCGGTAAAGCTTTCAGATCTTAAAGTGGAACTGTCCGGTGCCAGCGACCTGTTGATGGAAGCTGATATGGACGAACTGGTGGTGGGCCTGAGCGGAGCTTCCGAGTGTAAAATGAGCGGCAAGGCCAACTATGCCAAGATCAACTGCAGCGGCGCCAGCTCATTTAAAGCCTATGATCTTATAATTGGCAACTGCAAAGTAGATGCTTCCGGCGCCTCCGGTATCAGGATCACGGTAACCAAGGAACTGAACGCCAGGGCCAGCGGCGCCAGCAGTATTTCCTATAAAGGAGAAGGATTGATCAGGGATATCAGCAGCAGCGGAGCCTCCTCTGTAAAGCACAGATCTGCAGATTAATTTAAATTATATTTGGTAGCGAAGCTCCGTAGCCTTACTTTTGCACCCCATTACATCGCGAGGTAGAGCAGCGGTAGCTCGTCGGGCTCATAACCCGAAGGTCGGAGGTTCGATCCCCCCCCTCGCAACACATCGAAAAGCCTCTTTGGAGGCTTTTTTAGTTTAAATTACATGTATGAAATCCGGCTTTGTAAACATATTTGGCAGGCCTAACGCCGGGAAAAGCACGCTACTCAACGCGCTGATCGGGGAGAAGATGGCCATTGTTTCACCCAAAGTGCAAACAACCCGTCACCGGATCAAGGCTTTTTTAAACAAACCCGGAGAATACCAGGTTATATTTTCGGATACCCCCGGCATCATTGATCCGAAGTACAAACTTCATCAGAAAATGATGGACTCGGTAAAAGGTGCGCTGGAAGATGCAGATGTGGCCCTGTTGATGGTGGATGCCAATGAATCCTTTGAGGAAGTGGATGCCATTTTTTCTTCCCTTAAACTGAAAGTGCCGGCGCTGGTGGTGCTGAACAAGATTGATATTGCCGGAAACGGCAGAATTGCCCTGGCAGAAGCTTTTTTTAAAGACAAGCCTTATTGCAAAAAACTGATCAAAATAGGCGCCCTGGAGAAACTGCACCTGAACAAGCTCCTGGCTGCCATCCTCGAATTGCTGCCCGAAGGGCAGCCGTTCTACAGCGAAGATGACCTCAGCGATCTGCCTACGAAATTTTTTGTGGCGGAAATGATCCGCGAAAAAATCTATGAGCTGTTTGCGGACGAAATTCCTTACCACACTGCCGTGATGGTAAACGAATTCAAAGAAAAAGAATCACTGGTGAAGATTCAGGCGGATATCATTGTGCACAGAGAAACCCAGAAAGCCATCATTATTGGCGATAAGGGTAAAATGATCCGCCAGATTGGAATGGAAGCCAGAAGAGATATTGAAGCTTTCCTGCAAAGGAAAGTATTTTTGGAACTGTTTGTAAAAGTTCGTCCTAAATGGAGAGACAACGATTTACAATTAAAAGAATATGGGTACCAGTAAAGTGGTACTGATTACCTCAATCAAGCATAAAACAAATGAGTTACACTGTTGCAATAGTAGGCCGCCCCAATGTGGGAAAGAGCACATTTTTCAACCGTTTGCTGGAGCAGCGAAAGGCCATTGTGGACGATATCAGTGGCGTTACCCGCGACAGGCAGTACGGTGTGGCCGACTGGAACGGTAAGGTATTCAACCTGATCGACACCGGTGGTTTTGTGCCGCAGAGTGAGGACATCTTTGAAACAGAGATCCGTAAACAGGTAAAAATTGCGATCGACGAGGCCAACGCCATCATTTTTATGGTAGATGTGGCTACCGGCATCACCGACCTGGACGAAGCCATGGCCGATCTGCTCCGCAGAAGCAGTAAACCTGTTTTTGTGGTAGTAAATAAAGTAGACAACGGAACCCGCGAGCTGGAAGCTACTGAGTTTTACAGCCTGGGTTTTGAGCATACCTTCTTTGTCAGCAGTATTTCCGGAAGCGGTACAGGCGATCTGCTGGATGCCGTGGTGGCCAATATTAAACCCGAAGACGCAGAAGATACAGTGCTTGAAAATGCATTGCCCAAATTTGCCATCATTGGCCAGCCTAATGTAGGAAAGTCTTCCCTGCTGAATGCCCTGATCGGAGAGGAGAGAACCATTGTGAGTGATATTGCCGGTACTACCCGGGATACCATCCATACCCACTATAAATTGTTTCAGAAAGAGTTCATGCTGATCGATACCGCAGGTATCCGTAAGAAAAGCAAGGAAAAGGACGATCTGGAATTTTATTCCATCATTCGCGCCATTAAAGCCATGGATGAGGCAGATGTATGTTTGCTGGTGATTGATGCACACAAGGGAATTACTGCACAGGATATCACCATCTTCAGCCTGGCTGCCCGTAAAGGCAAGGGAATTGTAGTGCTGGTGAACAAATGGGACCTGGTGGAAAAGGAAACCAATACCGCCAGGGACTATGAAAGGCTGTTGAAGCAGAAACTGGCTCCTTTCAGCGATGTGCCGATCCTCTTTATCTCTGTTAAAGAAAAGACCCGGATTTTTAAAGCCATTGAACTGGCGTTGCAGGTTTATGAGAGCAAGACCCGCAGAATTGCCACTTCCGAGTTGAATGAGGTGATGTTGAAAGCTATTGCCAATTACCATGCGCCGGTGGTGAGAGGACATTCCATTAAGATTAAATTTGTTACCCAGTTGCCAACGCATGTGCCGTCTTTCGCCTTTTTCACCAATTTCCCGGATGATATAAAAATGCCATACAAGAACTACCTGGAGAACCAGTTAAGGGCTAATTTTGACTTCAAAGGGGTGCCTTTACGCATATTTTTCAGGAAAAAGTAAAAAAGTAACGTTAAAATTTGTAAAATTGCTTCTGAACGCTATCTTTGCGCACAATAAAAACAAAAAACAAGTACAAATGAAAAAAGTATTCGCAATTCTGGCCGTAGCAGGTTTAATGACTGCTTGTAACAATGCTGAAAAAACTGAAGCAACTGCTGACAGCGCTGCTGTAACTGTAGACACTGCTGCTGTAACTGTAGACACTGCTGCTGCTGCAGTAGACACTGCTAAAGCTGCTGCTGACACTGCTGCTGCTAAATAAGTAAATACTAAGTACTCGTTACTTTATATTACTTCTTGCAAGAAGGTCCTCCCGATGATACATCGGGAGGATTTTTTTTGTGCCAGTTTGTACCTGTTTTTCCTTTTTGGCCCAATGGCATTAATATTGTTCTTTACAGAAGACCATTCCGGAACTCCGGTCTAGGGGTGTCATGATGACAATTTGACCAAAGAAATAGCTATGTTGAAAGATAAATTCAGATTTAGGGCCGACGATGATACCGATTTCATGCCGATTATTCCGATGAATGAGCAGGAGAGCGAGCAAGATAAGGCGTTGGTTATCCCGGATGAACTGCCGATTTTGCCCCTCCGCAATACGGTGTTGTTCCCCGGTGTGGTTTTACCCATTACTGTGGGCAGGGATAAGAGTATTAAGGCAGTCAGTGATGCCTATAAGACCGATAAACTGATCGGGGTAATTGCCCAGAAAGATTCCAATATAGAAGAACCGGGACCCAAGGACCTTTGCAAAACAGGTACGGTGGCCAAGGTGGTGAAGCTGATCAAAATGCCCGACGGGGGAACCACTATTATTATCCAGGGCAAAAAAAGATTTGAATGGCTGGAAATGCTGAGCGATGACCCCTATTTTAAGGCTTCCATTCGTTTGCTGGCAGAGGATGAGGCGCCTGAAACGGCCGATTTTGAAGCCTATATCAGCACTATCAAAGACCTGGCAACACAAATCATACAGCTTTCGCCCAATCTTCCTACAGAAGCGGCGATTATCCTGAAAAATATAGAACAGCCTGCCTTCCTGATCAATTTTGTGAGCAGCAACCTCAATAGTGTGCTGGAAGAAAAGCAGACGCTGCTGGAAATCAATGATACCAATGAACGCGCGGTGAGGCTGATTCATATCCTGCAGCGCGAACTGCAGTTTGCCGAGTTGAAGGATAAAGTGACCAATAAAACCCGGACAGAGCTCGATAAGCAGCAGCGGGATTATTTTCTGCAGCAGCAACTGAAAAGCATCAAGGAAGAACTGGGCGGCGATACCAATGAGCGGGAGATTGCCGAAATGAAGAAAAAGGCAGAGACCAAAAAATGGCCTGAAGCTGCCAAAGCCGCCTTCAATGCAGGCATTCAGAAACTGGAAAGGATGCATGCATCCACACCGGATTATTCCGTGGTGTACAATCACCTGGACCTGATGCTGGATCTTCCCTGGAACGATTACACTGCAGATAACTACGATTTAAAGAATGCAAAAAAAATATTGGATATTGATCATTATGGTATGACCAGGATCAAAAGCCGGATCCTGGAGTACCTGGCCGTGCTGAAACTGAAGGGAGACATGAAGAGCCCGATCCTGTGTTTTCTCGGACCTCCCGGAATTGGTAAAACCTCTCTGGGCCGTTCCATTGCACATGCCATCGGCAGAAAATATGTACGACTGAGCCTGGGCGGATTGCATGATGAAAGTGAAATCCGCGGACATCGCAAAACCTATATAGGAGCCATGCCCGGCAGGATCATCCAGAATATACGTAAGTGTAAATCTTCCAACCCGGTAATGATCCTGGATGAGATTGATAAGATAGGATCTGATTTCAGAGGAGATCCTTCTTCCTCTTTACTGGAGGTGCTGGATCCTGAACAGAACCATACTTTCTATGATAATTACCTGGAACTGGAGTACGATCTGAGTAAAGTATTATTTATTGCTACGGCCAACAACCTGCAGAATATTCAGCCGGCATTGCGCGACCGTTTGGAGATCATTGACCTCAGCGGATACGCCATTGAGGAAAAAGTGGAGATCGCCAGGCGTCACCTGGTTCCGAAAGAAAAGGAAGCGCACGGGCTGGCCAAAGTGAATTTCAAGATCAGCGATAAAGTGCTTGAAAAAATTATAGAACAATATACCCGCGAAAGTGGTGTTCGGGAACTGGACCGCCAACTGGCTTCCGTCATGCGTTACCAGGCCAAGGAGATGGCCATCAAAAACAAAGTGAAGCTGAATGTGACCGCTAACGATGTGGAGCATATTCTGGGCCAGCCAAGGTATACCAATGAACTTTACAAAACGGCCAATATGCCCGGAGTGGTGGTAGGGTTGGCATGGACCTATGTGGGGGGGGATATTCTCTTTATTGAAACCATTCTGAGTGATGGCAAGGGAGAACTAAAACTCACCGGAAACCTGGGCAATGTAATGAAGGAGAGTGCAACAACAGCCCTGAGTTATATTCAGGCCAATGCGAAGAAGCTGGGGATTGATCCGGAATTGTTCCAGAAGAAAAATATTCATGTGCATGTTCCGGAAGGAGCTGTACCAAAAGACGGCCCAAGTGCAGGGATCACCATGCTGACATCCTTAACTTCCGCATTTACCGGCAGAAGGGTAAAACCATTCCTGGCAATGACCGGTGAAATTACCCTGCGCGGACAAGTGCTTCCGGTAGGAGGGATCAAGGAAAAAGTACTGGCGGCCAAACGGGCAGGCCTGAAAGAAATTGTACTCTGTCATATGAACCAGAAAGATGTGGATGAGATCGACAGTAATTTTATTAAAGGCCTTCATTTTCACTATGTGAAGACCATGCAGCAGGTACTGGATTATGCATTGGTATAACCAGTGAATTTTCCTTGCAGATTTGTATTAGTTTTAATACCGGATGCAAAAAAGGATATTACTGCTAATCATATTTATTTACGCTGCCACCAGGTGTACTTCACAAACACTTGGTGGCAATGCTGTTTTTAACTTCCTTACACAACCCAATACAGCCCAGCTTTCCGCCCTGGGTGGCGTTAATATTTCTTCCTTCGGCAATGATGTGGGCATGGCATTTCATAATCCCGCTTTATTGCACAGGCAAATGAACAGGCAGGTGAATACCTCCTTCAATGCTTTTGTAGCCGGCATCAGCCATTTCACAGCAACCACTGCGTTTTATCTTCCCGGGCCAGACCTCAATCTTGGTGCCGGTGTGCAGTACCTGAATTACGGAAGCCTTGTACAAACAGATGCATCCGGAAATATCCTGGGGAGCATCCGCCCCAACGATTACATGGTGCAGGTGATGGTATCCAAAAAATACATGGAAAGGTTTCGTATTGGGGCCACCGCAAAACTGATTCGCTCAGCATACGGAAACTACCGTTCTACCGGCATTGCTGCAGATATCGGATTAACGTATACCGATACGGCAGCAATGTTGCAGGCCACAGTGCTGGTTAAAAATATGGGTACACAACTGAAGGCCTATGCCAGTGGCGGGGAGAAAGAGGAATTGCCTTTTGATATCCAGGCAGGTATCAGTAAAAAACTGGCCAATGCGCCGGTACAGTTTTCCTTAACTGTCCACAACCTTCACCGGCTGAATATTCAGTACAAAGACACTGCTTTTAATGCAGCGGAGGGTGATATCCGCAGCAATGGATTGCAAAAAGTATTTGCCCACGTGGTTTTGTCTTCGCAGATTTATTTATCCGAATTTGCCGAACTGAGCCTTGGCTATAATTTTCTGCGTAGGCAGGACCTGAATGTGTTTGGTGCAAGCAGCGGGTTGAACGGTTTTACCTGTGGTGCGGGAGTACTGCTCCGTAAACTTCATATCCGGTATGCTACCGGTTTTTATCAGCAGCATATGTTCCACCAATTCTCGCTTAACTTTAATTTTTCCGGTACCCCGCTTTGATGCAAAGGGGCAAAGCGGAGCCGTTGAAATAAAGTACACCGAAATCTACCCCTCAATGATTAAATTGTGGAGCAGATTTATATGCCCGATTATGATACGTATTACTGTTTGTTTTTTGCTGCTTACCTGTATGGCTTCCTGCGGGATACTGAAGCCCCGGAGTAAGGCTCCAGTTGTTTTTGCCAATAATATTGTGGTAGCGCACCGGGGCGCCTTCAAGAAAAATAAATTGCCAGAGAATTCCATTGCTTCCCTGAAACAGGCCATTGCACTGAATTGTACCGGATCGGAGTTTGATGTAAGAATGACTTCGGATGACTCTCTGATTATTAATCATGATCCGGCATTCAAGAAACTGCCGATTGAGCAAACAACCTATGCGGAGCTGATAAAGCATTCTCTTTCTAATGGAGAGAAGCTGCCTACTTTGAGGGAATATTTACTGGCCGGCATGGAAAATAATACGGCTACCAGGCTGATCTGCGAAATCAAACCTTCCGAAATAAGCAAGGAAAGGGGCAAGCAAATTGCGGCAAAAACAGTGGCGCTAGTCCATGCGCTGCGTGCAAGGGAAAGGGTGGTGTACATCAGCTTCGATTATGATATACTGAAGAAGATCGTTGCACTGGATCCCGGTGTTCCTACCCAGTACCTGAATGGTGACCGCTCTCCCGAACAACTGAAAGCAGATGGAATAACCGGTGCGGACTATCATTACTCCGTTTTTAAAAAACACATTGAATGGATTGCTTCGGCCAAGCAACTGAATATCGCCCTGAATGCATGGACGGTGAATGATGCGGAAACCATGGAATGGCTGATGGCAAATGATTTTGAGTTTATCACTACCAATGAGCCTGAACTGTTGATGGAACTGATGCAAAAAACACTCACCAGGAATGGATGGAAGCTGGTATGGAGCGACGAATTCAATGATCAGGGGGAGCCCGACAGTACCAAATGGGGCTATCATCCCGGTGCACATGGGGGCGGCAACAATGAGTTACAATATTATACCGCCAATGATACGCTGAACGCGGTTGTTGCTAATGGCGTGCTGAAAATCATTGCCAGAAAGGAAATCCGGGAAAACAAAGCGTACACTTCTTCGAAGCTTCAGACCAGGAACAAAGCCGCCTTTACCTATGGGCGCATAGAAGTAAGGGCCAAACTTCCTGCCGGAAGGGGTACCTGGCCTGCTATCTGGATGCTCGGAACCAATATTGATTCAAGCACCTGGCCCGCCTGCGGCGAGATTGATATTATGGAACATGTGGGTTATGAGAAAGACAGCATATATGGAACCATTCATTCCGATGCGTACAATCATATCAAAGGAACACAAAAGGGTAAGGCCATCTATACCGCAGATCCCTATTCCCGGTTTCATGTGTACGCGATAGAATGGAGCCCTGAAAAAATTGATTTTATGATGGATGGGGTAGTGTACAATCATATTCGCAACGAGCACCTTTCCGTAAAAGAATGGCCCTTCGATGCCCCGTTTTACCTGATCCTGAACCTTGCTATCGGCGGGGGATGGGGTGGCAAAAAAGGGGTAGATGATACTATTTTCCCCGCAACAATGGAAGTGGACTGGGTGCGGGTGTTTCAAACAAAATAAATCAAACGGCTGACGCCTTTCAGCCCAATAAAAAAGCCGACCGGAAAATTTTCGGTCGGCTTTTGATTATTCCCGGAGATTTTGGTTCCGGTTATCGGGTTATAAATCAAATTGAATACCCTGGGCCAATGGTAAGTGATTACCCCAGTTAATGGTATTGGTTTGTCTGCGCATATAGGCTTTCCAGGCATCGCTTCCGCTCTCCCTGCCGCCGCCGGTTTCTTTTTCACCGCCAAATGCACCGCCAATTTCAGCGCCGCTGGTACCAATATTTACATTGGCAATGCCGCAATCGCTTCCCTGAGCGGATAAGAACAGTTCTGCTTCACGCAGGTTTAGTGTCATGATGGCCGAAGACAGTCCCTGAGGAACGCCGTTCTGCATGGCAATGGCTTCATCCAGGGTGCTGTATTTCATTACATATAAGATCGGTGCAAAGGTTTCATGCTGCACAATCGGCAAGTCATTGGTTACTTCCGCAATACATGGTTTTACATAACAACCGCTTTCATATCCTGCTCCTGTAACAACGCCGCCTTCTACCAGGAACCTGCCGCCCTGCGCCTTACACTGCTCAATGGAGTTCAGATACATGTTTACTGCAGCGGTATCAATCAATGGCCCTACGTGGTTTTTAGGATCCAATGGATCACCTATGCGGAGCTGTGCATAGGCTTTTACCAGTTTGGCGGTGAATGTATCAAATACGGATTCGTGGATGATCAGTCTCCTTGTGGTGGTGCAACGCTGGCCGGCAGTGCCTACGGCTCCAAACACAGCGCCAATCAACGACATATCGAGGTCGGCATGCTGAGAAACAATGATGGCATTGTTTCCACCCAGTTCCAGCAGGCTTCTGCCAAGTCTTGCGGCAACCGTTGCACTCAGTTCTTTACCCATCCGGGTAGATCCTGTTGCCGATACCAGCGGAATCCGGGTATCGTTGCTCATCCATTCACCTACTTCCCTTGCTCCCTGTACCAAACAGTTTACACCCTCAGGTACATTGTTCTTTGCAAATACTTCGGCGATTATTTTTTGTACGGCAATACCGCATAATGGTGTTTTTTCGCTGGGCTTCCAGATGGTGGTATTTCCGCAGATCCAGGCCAGTGCAGCGTTCCAGCTCCATACGGCAACCGGAAAGTTGAATGCGGAAATGATGCTTACAATACCTAATGGGTGCCATTGTTCATACATTCTGTGTGCAGGACGCTCACTGTGCATGGTTTGTCCGAACAACTGACGGGATAAACCTACTGCCAGATCGCAGATATCAATCATTTCCTGCACCTCACCATATCCTTCCTGCAGGCTTTTCCCCATTTCATAACTCACCAGTTTACCCAACGGCTCTTTGTAGTGGCGCAATGCCTCACCTACCTGGCGAACCACTTCACCTCTTTTGGGTGCAGGCCATTTCTGCCATTCTTTGGCAACGCTCAATGACTGGTTAATGACTTGTTCGTAAGCGGCTTTATCTGCAGCCACTGTGCTGCCGATTTTTTTGCCGTCTACAGGGGAGAAAGCGTCAATGGTTACTCCATTGCTTTCGATCCATTTGGTACCTGTTGATACTCCTTTGTTGGCTGTCTGAATGCCAAGTTGTTCTAAGAATTGCATGCAGTCGTAATTTGGCGCAAAGGTAAGGATTAACCCCTGTGCCGCCACAAAAGGAATAAGAAGTTTCTGTGTTTTTAAATAGGATTAACCCAGTTTGGAGGCTGCCAGCAGCTGGTCGTAAACCGTATTGTAACTGCTCCCTATCGGAATTTCCTTGCCGGCTACCACAATCTTGGTTTTGCTGAATTTTTCCACCTTATGCACCGGTACGATAAAAGACCGGTGTACCCGTAAAAAATCCCTGGACGGCAACTTTTCTGCAATGCTTTTCAGGGTCATCAGCGTTAGAACGGGGGTTGGTTTGATGTATACTTTGATATAATCGTCTAATGCCTCAATTAATTCAATGTCTTTGAGATTGACCTTCATAATCTCATAGTTCACCTTAATAAAGATGGAATTCAGTTGCAGTTCCTGGCTGCTCAAAAATTCCAGGTATTCATTGGTTTTATAGCAGGCTTTCAGAAAACGGTCGTATTCAAATGGTTTGAGAAGGTAATCCACCGCATCTACCGAAAATCCTTCCACTGCATAATCCTTGTAAGCGGTAGTAAAAATCACAACCGGTTTGTCGGAAAGGCTTTTGTAGAACTGCAGACCGTTGATATCAGGCATCTGTATATCCAGGAACAGGCAGTCAATTTTATTGTTTTTCAGGTACTCTTTAGCCTCATCTGTATTGGTAAATGTTTTTTCCAGTTTCATAAAGGAAATCCGGCCGCAATATTCTTCTATTACCTGTAAAGCCAGTGGCTCATCGTCTATTGCTATACATCTGATCATGATTCTGTATTGATATGCAGGGTTATGTAATAATAGCCGCCTTTTTCCTCTGTTAACAGGCTGTGTTTACCGGGGTAAAGCAGTTCCAGCCTGCGTTTAACATTATTGATACCAATGCCGGTATTCTCCATCATCGTGTTTTCGGATTGTACAATGAAGTTGGTGGCGCTAAAATAAATATGTTGTTCCTTCGCTTCAAGCTGAATATGGATGGTGCTTTGTTCTTTGGTGCTGATGCCATATTTAAAGGCATTCTCTACAAATGGGATAAAGATCAGTGGGGCAATCAGCAGTTCCCCTGTATTACCGGTGATGGTAAAATCGAGTTTAACCTTGTCTGTAAGCCTTACCTGCTGCAGGTCTATATAATTATGGATGAATTCCACTTCGTTAGACAAGGGTACCAGGTCTCGTTCCGTTTCCGTAAGAATATAGCGCATGATCGAAGAGAGCTTCATAACTGCCGGCGCTGTTTTTTCGCTGCGGATAATGGCCAGCGAATAAATATTGTTCAGTGTGTTGAAAAAGAAATGCGGATTCACCTGCGATTTCAGGAAAGACAGTTCCGTATTCAGTTTCTCGTTTTCTGTTTCCTTTCTGTGCTGTTCGGTCGCCAGCCAGCGCTGAACAACGGTAATGCAGGTTCCCACTGTCATTACCAGTAAAAAGATGGCTGTATTAAAATAGTTGTTGCTGCTTCTCCTTCTTGCCCTCATTAATTTCTGCCGCTCAGGATCCATGGCTATTTTGCCCGCCGGGTCTCCGGGAGGAGGTGTAAAATTTTCAGGCGGTACAATCAGGGTGGCAATTTGTCTTGGAACGATCACAAAAAACAACAGGCAGGCGATGATCGATAATACATAAGGCAACCATTTCTCATGCACCAGGTATCTGGGGATCAGGAACTGCGTATTCAGGTAATAGAATATGATCAGGAAGATATCGGTGGTGATAATAAATGTAAGTGTATGATTACTCATACTGAATTCCCGCAATCCCGGAAAGAATACAAGGTACGGCAACGTAAAAAAACAGACCCATGCTGCCACATGCGCTATTGCAGGAACCAGTTTCTTTTTATGACGGATAGGGGACAATTGACGTTTTTTTTGAGTTTGTATTCATTCAAATTTAACCAAGTGGCCTGATCAGATTCCAAAAAACGGACGAAAGGTAGTTCTCTATCGGTGAAAGGAGGATCAACTCCTTATATACCTTGTACCCTTGGCTTCCAGCTCGTAGTAGAGGTGCTGTACCAGCCCATCGGCCAATCCAATTTTGGGAACGTAAATTTCTTCTGCCTCTGCCCAGCGCATCACATTCATATAGATCTGCAGGGCCGGAACAATCACATCGGCCCGGTCGCGGCGCAGTTTGTATACATTGATCCTGTCTTCCAGGGTAAAGCTGGAAATTTCCTTGTAATAGTCTTTGAGCAGATCCAGGGTCAACGGCTTTCCGTCTTTTTTCTTGCTCAGCGAAAAAACCTTGTTGATATTACCGCCCGTACCGATGGCAATGATTTTTTTGTATCCCCTGGTACCCGATTTGATGAAATCCTTCATTTCGTTCCAGAGCGCATCTTCCACCATTTCCTTCAGTAAACGGATGGTGCCGATGTTAAAGGATTTTTTGAACAGCAGCCTGCCATCCGTAAAAAAGGTTAGCTCTGTACTACCGCCGCCTACATCAATATAAAGATAGCTATTGCTGGTATCCATATTTTCGGCAATATGGTTCTCGTAAATGATCGAAGCTTCCAATTCTCCGCTGATGATATCGATTTCCAGCCCCGTTTCCAGTTTTACCTTACGGATAATGTCGGCACTGTTGCCTGCATCCCGCATGGCGCTGGTGGCGCAGATAATCACCTCTTTCTCATTGACCTCATATGCATTCAGTAAATGGCGGTAGGCTTTCATGGTCTGCAGGATCATTCCTCTTTTCTCTTTGGAAATTTCCCCTTTTTCAAATACATCAAAACCCAATCGTAAAGGAACCCTTACCAGGTTGAGCTTATTGAACAGCGGTTTGCCATTTCGATCATAACCGACTTCAACAATGAGTAATCTCGCTGCGTTACTACCTATATCAATTGCGGCTAACCTCACTTTCTGGATTGATTTTTCTTAAACAGATAATGGTACGTCTCTATCTGGGAGCGTACCCTTTTTTTACCGGTGGAAGGTACATAGTTGTTGGATAATTCATTGTCGAGGACCCTGCCTTTTACGTTGTCTCTTAATTGAATGTGGATAATATCAATCAATTCCTGCTTAATTACAGGATCCAGTACAGGAATAGCCGCTTCCACACGGTGATCCAGGTTACGTACCATCCAGTCGGCACTGGAAATATATACTTTTTCATTACCATTGTTATGGAAAATAATCACCCTGGCATGTTCCAGGTATTCATCCACAATGCTGATGGCGCTGATCGGTTGTTTGAATTTTTTATGTTCAATGACGGGACAGAAAATACCCCGCACCACCATCCCGATTTCCACGCCGGCAACAGCTGCCTGGTATAGTTTATCAATGAGCAACGCATCACTGAGCGAATTTACCTTTACAATGATCCGGGCTTCCTTACCGGCTTTGGCAGCTTTGATTTCTTTATCAATCAGCAGCATGATCTGCTTTCGCATATTTACCGGGCAAACCCAGAGTGTTTTGCAGAGTTGCAGGTTCCGCATGCCTAGTTTCCAGTTTTCGAGATACCTGAAAATCCGGTTAATATCGGCCATGGCGGCGCTGTTGCTGGTTAGTAAACAATGATCGCCATAGATTTTTGCCGTTTTTTCATTCAGGTTACCCGTGCTTACAAAACCGTACTGAATAATCTTTGCACCTTTTTTCTTTTTAATGATACAAAGCTTGGCATGAATCTTCATTTTAGGCACACCGAGTAAAACGGTCACACCCTCTTCTTCCAGTATTTTCTTCCATTCCAGGTTGGCCTCCTCGTCGAAACGGGCTTTGAGTTCCAGCATCACCACTACTTCCTTTCCGTTTCGGGATGCATTGACCAGTGCATTAATGATTTTAGAATTGGATGCCAGCCGGTATGCAGTGATCTTGATGGAAGTTACATCCGGATCCATTGCAGCTTCCCTCAGCAGATCAATCACTGGGTCAAAGGAATGATAGGGAAAGTGTAGCATTACATCCTGCTTTAAAATAATATCAGTAACACGTTGTGCACTCTGAAGCGCAGCAGGTATAAAGGATTCCCTGCGGGTACTCTTGCTGTTGAACACATCCGGGAAATCCATGAAATGGCGGAAATTGTGAATACGTCCGCCAGGGATGATATTGCTTTTCCGGTTCAGGTTCAGTCTTCTGATCAGGTATTCCAGCAGGCCTGCATCCATCTCCTTGTCGTAAACGAACCGAACCGGCTTGCCTTTTCTCCTGTTCTTTACCCCTTTCTCTATCTTTTCTGCAAAACTGGTGCTGATATCGTTGTCAAGATCGATCTCCGCATCCTTGGTTACTTTAAAAACATGTGAATCAAAATAATCGTATCCAAAATAAGAGAAGATGATGGGCAGGTTAAAGCGGATAATATCTTCGAGCAGGATAATCTTTTTTTCGCTTCCCGAAGAGGGCAATATGATAAATCGCCCCACCGCTTTGGATGGCACTTCAATCAGCGCATATTTCTGGTTATAGGCAGAACTTTTCTTGCGCATCACCACGCCGAGATAAATGCTTTTATCCCGCAGGTAGGGGAGCTGCGGCAGGCTCTCGATCATGAGCGGAATAATATTGGAACGAACCTGTTCGTCAAAGAATTTCTTTACAAAAACCTTCTGTTCCCTGTTTAGCTGCTTCTCTGTAATGATGCTGATTTTCTCTTTTTTCAGTTCCTGCACAATGCCCGCCCAAATGCGGTTGAACTCATTTTGGTGGCGCAAAACAATTGTCTGAATCTGGTCGAGGATTTGTTGCGGATCCACTTCCATATGCATGTTCAGCTTTTTCCGTTTCTCCGAAAACTCGATCATGCGTTTCAGCGTAGCAACACGTACCCGGAAAAATTCATCAGCGTTATTGGAATAGATACCCAGAAAACGGATTCTTTCCTTCAATGGAACGGTGAGGTCATTGGCTTCCTGTAACACGCGGGCATTAAAACTCAGCCAGCTGATATCTCTCTGAATCAATGGTCTTTTTGTCATGTTTCAAATATAATTCAGTCCAAAATGCGGCTATGTTAAGAATTGGGTAAGCGAGGAGGCCGCCGCCTTTATGAATAGGAAGACTTGATATGCTGTATGATGCCGGAGGTGGAAAATCCTTCTACAATAGGATTGATCACCACTCGTCCGCCATTGGCTATAACTTCTTTGGCGCCCACAATCTGCTCTATCGTATAATCGCCTCCTTTTACAATAACGTCGGGCATCAGTGCCCGGATGAGTTCCAGGGGGGTATCTTCATTAAAAATGATCACAGCATCTACCACTTCCAGGTTACTGAGGATCAGGGACCTGCTTTTTTCATTGTTGATGGGACGTTCAGGCCCTTTCAGTTTTTTTACACTGGCATCGCTGTTAACGCCGAGTATCAGGAAATCCGCTTCTTTGGCGGCCTGGTTCAGTGAAAAAATATGCCCTTCATGAAGTATGTCGAAGCAACCGTTGGTGAAGGCAATGGATTTTCCATTGACTCTCCAGGCTGCCACCTGCCTTTGTAAATCCACCAGGGTAAATATTTTTTTAGGAATGGCTTCTATTGCTTTCATGCTGCATGTTTTTTATTGTACCAGGGTAGTAATCCCAAACAGATAAACCCTACAATCAATATAATGATAAACTGTGCAAACCATTGTAAGGTACCGTTGGCAAATCCGATCTCGAATGAGACGCCGTTTTTCTCCAATACCTTGGCCAGGAAGAAGGCATAAGCGCCGATTCCTCCGGGGGTGATAATCATACCGATGCTGGCAAATGCAAGTGCAGATATGGCTGCGGGCAGTCCCAGCCCGGCTGTTCCTGTTGTGGCCCATAACCCTACCCAGGTACCTCCGATGTACAAGGCCCAGATGGCGGCACTGTACAACAAAAACAATCCTTTTTGCTGAAGATTCCTGATACTGATCAGTCCTTCCCAGATACCACGGATAATTTTTCTGATAGCGCTAACAATGCTCAGGTGATTGAGTTTTTTGAAAAGGATAACCAGCGCTATTATAACAGCCGTCAGTACCAGCAGGATGATAACGATTTTTTGTACGGAGAAATGGCCGCTCCCGCTTTCAAATGCCTCCCGGAACAGCTGGATGGCATATCCGCCTATTACATCATACTGGCCAATAAAGGCAATTACAAAAACCAGTCCGAGGCAGATGACATCGAATGCCCTTTCTACCAAAATGGTTCCGATCAGTTTATCGGCCGGAATCTTTTCGTACCTCGACAGGATGGTGCATCTCAGCACTTCTCCCAGCCGGGGGATGGCCAGATTGGCCAGGTAACCGATCATTACCGCAAAAAATACATTGATCAGCCCGGGTGAATAGCCCATGGGTTTCATCAGGATCTTCCAGCGCATGGACCGGATTACATGGCTCAGGGAAAGGATCAGGAAAACCGGAATCATTAACCAGTAGTTGGCGGTTTTCAGCGATCCTTTGAAATCCTCCCATTTTTCATCGGGAATCTGGTGCAGGCTCCACCAGACCAGGAAAATACCGATACCTAAAAAAATCAAATATTGAATAACCGATAACCATTTTATTTTCATGACAGCCTGCTTATTGCACTTAAGGAATAATCCGGAATGGGGGTAGGCAAAATTAGTTAAGTTCTCCCTATACACCTGTTAATATAAAATAAATGAATCATAAAATGCTGATAATCAGCCATTAGCATCCCATTTCTTGCATTCCGCCTTATTTTTCGTAACTTCGCCCACTTATTCAGGGCAAGGTTTGTAAAAAAGTGTGCTAATGTCAACAAAGAAAAGGATTTTATTCATTGCCACAGAGATGTCGCCGTATCTGGAGTTAACCGAGTTTGCGGAGGTAATTAACAAACTGGCGATCAAGAGCAATGACAGTGGGTTGGAAGTGAGGTGCATTATGCCCCGGTTTGGGGTCATTAATGAGCGCAGGCATCGCCTGCACGAAGTGGTTCGTTTATCTGGTATTAATGTATCAGTAGACAACGACGACTACCCCTTACAAATTAAAGTGGCTTCATTGCCCAACGCCCGCTTACAGGTTTATTTTCTGGAAAATGAAGACTTTTTTAAACGAAAGCAGATCTTTCATGATGAAAATGAAGTGTGGTGCCCCGATAACGACCTCAGAACCGTTTTCTTTTGCAAGGGCGCGCTGGAAACCGTGAAGAAATTCGGATGGCCTCCGGACATCATTCATTGCAGTGGCTGGATGACCAGCCTGATCCCTGCCTATATCAAAACAGCTTATAAAAAAGAGCCTGTATTCGGAAACAGCAAAGTGGTATTCACCATTGGCCAGAATACTTTTAAAGAAAAGCTGGGCGCTGATTTCCTGAAAAAAGCAATCATCAATGCCAACATCAGGGAGAAAGACCTGGAGCCCTTTAAGGATACTACCAATACCGCTATGTTCCGAGGAGGCGCCCATTTTGCGGATGCCGTTACATTCGGCTCCGATACCATCGATAAAAAACTGGTGGAGGAGTTCTCCAAAGTAAAAGGTAAAAAAGTAGTTCCATTCAAAGGATGGGATTCTGATTTAACAGAGTATTTAGAATTGTACAACGACCTTGCGGGTAAGTAATTTCCAGAACATGCATTCAACTTCTACACTGCGTAGTATCGCTATTTTATTGATTGTGTTTACTGCTGCAGCCTGTACCAGGATCACTTCCACTGAATTGGGAAGAGGATTGATTCCGGTTGTAGACGGGGTAAATACCTTCGATACAACTTTTGAGCTGGTGACCGATAATTTTGATGGTACGGATACAACCCGTATATACAAACAGGACGACCATGTGCTGGGCGCTATTACCAATGATCCGTTGTTCGGAAACACTACTGCATCTATGAACTTTGAGTTGTTCCCCGACCAGTTCCCTTTTGCGGTTCCCGGTACAAAGGACAGCGTTGTGGCGGATTCCGCAGTACTGATTCTCAGCTACAGAAGATTTTTCGGCGATTCAACACAACCCCTGACCCTGAGCTTGGAGGAAATCAGTACCAGTACGCCATTGGACCCATATATTGTTTATCCGGCCAATTACCCTTCCCGCTATCCGATCTCAACAGTGGGCGCATTGGGAAACCCGGTTACTGTAGACATCAGACGCCTGGGCGACTCGGTAAAAAACAGGTATGAGAACGCCAATAACCAGATACGGATCCGCCTGAACACCCAGGTAGCTGCCCGTTTCCTGAAAACCTACGATTCAACCAACGCATATAAATCTGACACTACTTTTCGCGCCCATTTTGGCGGGTTTGCCCTTAAAGTAGTATCTTCCAATCCGGCCAACGCACTACTCTATGTTAACCTGCTGGATACCAATACGAAATTATCATTGTATTACAGCTCCAGTACCACCGGGGCCACCACCCGTGATACGAATGTGGTGAACTTCCGTTTTAATGCCTACCTGGGCGGAGATGCCAACTTTATCACCCGTAGCCGCGGCGGAAGTGAAGTAGCTTCCCGGTTTGCTACCGCAACAACACCAAGACCAGATTCATTGCTCTATATACAGGCCTACCCGGGTACTTATGCACGTTTGCGCGTACCTAACCTGGAAAAAATGAATAACCGGATCATTCACCGCGCCGAACTGATTACGGAACAGGTGCCTGATGATGCTAATCTGCTGACCATTGACCGGTATATGGAAGCGCCACAGGTCCTGTTACTGAGTATTTATGACTCAGTCAATAAGTTCAACCGGAACATTCCAAACGATTATTCCATCTCCGCTTCCGGACCTAATACTTTTACTTTCGGCGGATACCGGTTCTATAAAACAGTACCCGGTTACGACCGGATTGCCGGCTATAACTTTGAACTGACCCGGTATGTACAGGGCATTGTGACCCGCAAAGACACGTCATTTACTATGCGGTTGAGCGCCCCCAGCAATGATTCCATCATGTATACACCGGCCTATCCCAATAATACGGTTAATCAGTTGTATTACCTCACGCCATCCTACCACAACCAGGTGGGGCAGGGAAGGGTAAGGCTGGGAGGCGGTAGCCACACCCGTTTCAGGATGCGGTTAAGAATTGTTTATTCCCGTCTGTAATTTTCAATGCGCAAACCTATATTTGCATACCTAATTATTTAAAACCCATCAATAATGTCTTATTTATTTACTTCTGAGAGTGTATCTGAAGGGCATCCGGACAAGGTAGCGGACCAGATATCGGATGCATTAATCGATCATTTTTTAGCGTTTGATGCGCAGTCAAAAGTGGCGTGTGAAACGCTGGTAACGACCGGTCAGGTAATTCTGGCTGGGGAGGTGAAGTCCAAAGCGTACCTGGATGTACAGGAGATTGCGCGGGGCGTAATCCGCAAGATCGGATACACCAAGAGTGAATACATGTTTGAGGCAAACAGTTGTGGTATATTATCAGCGATACACGAGCAGAGTGCGGATATCAACCAGGGAGTGGATCGTAAGAAGAAAGAAGAGCAGGGAGCGGGCGACCAGGGAATGATGTTTGGCTATGCGAACAATGAAACAGAAGATTATATGCCGCTGGCGCTGGATCTGGCGCATAAGATCCTGCTGGAACTGGCAGCATTAAGAAGAGAGAACAAGCAGATCAAATACCTGCGTCCTGATGCGAAGAGCCAGGTAACGCTGGAATACGACGACAACAACCGTCCGGTACGGATTGATGCGATCGTTGTATCGACCCAGCACGATGATTTTGATTCAGAAGCCAAGATGCTGGCGAAGATCAAGTCGGATATCATCAATATCCTGATTCCAAGGGTAAAGGCGAAGTATAAGAAATACGCGAAGTTGTTCAACAACAATATTACGTACCATATTAACCCAACAGGCAAGTTCGTAATCGGTGGTCCGCACGGCGATACGGGTTTAACCGGCCGTAAGATCATCGTGGATACCTACGGTGGTAAGGGAGCACATGGTGGTGGTGCGTTCAGCGGTAAAGATCCGAGTAAGGTAGACCGTTCAGCGGCCTATGCCACCCGTCATATTGCGAAGAACCTGGTGGCAGCCGGAGTAGCGGATGAGATCCTGGTACAGGTGTCGTATGCCATTGGGGTAGCGAAGCCAACCTCGATCAACGTGAACACATATGGCACAGCCAAGGTAAAGCTGACCGATGGCCAGATTGCGAAGATGGTGGAAGGAATATTTGACATGCGTCCATACTTTATAGAGCAGCGGCTGAAACTGCGTAACCCTATTTACAGTGAAACAGCAGCCTATGGCCACATGGGCCGTAAGAGCGAAGTGGTTACGAAGACATTCACCTCACCTGATGGAAAAGAGAAGAAAGTGAAAGTGGAACTGTTCACCTGGGAGAAACTGGACTATGTATCCAAAGTGAAAAAAGCGTTTGGCTTAAAATAACCATTCAACAATTTGTGTTGAAACCTCCGTGCATCCGCACGGAGGTTTTTTATTTTAGAGACTGCCCGGTATTTTAATCATTACCCGGTTGGAGGCCTCCATGCCCCATTGACCGGTTTCTGCCGATTTCGTAAATGGAAATTCCCGATTGCTACTTCCTGTGGCAATGCACCATCAGATATTCGTTGCCGAACAATAGCGGTGGGACGACTGCGTACAGCATAAAAAATGTATCATTTATCCTACTAAATTAGTAGACTAATTATTTTTTCTGCTATATTCGCCAACCATTGATTGAATCATGAAAGGAACTTTAAACATTGTAATACGGGTACTGATTTTTTTGTTGCTCCATTTTCCGGAAACAACAATAAAGGCTCAGCCCGCAAATACAGTCAGGGGAAGAGTTACAGACAGTCGCAACAGGCCGCTTGCATTCTGCACTATTAAATTAATGCAGACCGATGCACTATTCAATACCGGTGCGGATGGCAGTTTTGCAATACCTGTTACAAAAAATTTATCCGAAATTAATCTTGAATTCAGTTATGTAGGAAAGCAAACCCTTACCAGAACCATCAAAGCGGCTGCTTTTAACCAACTGCTTTTTTTTGTATTAGTAGACCTCAGCCTTCGTTTAGACAATGTGGAAGTGACCGGGGTGAGAAAAGGGAATGTATCCAATTCCTCCATTCTGTTTAGCAGGGAAGCCATTGCACAGATGCAGGCTTTCAGTCTGGCCGATGTACTGAATAACCTGCCCGGCAAAACCACTGTGCCTCCCCAGTTACAGAATCCGCAACTGATTACACTCAGGAGCGAAGCGGATGGTAATCATGCACTCACCAATTCGTTGGGCACTGCCATTATTGTGGATGGCATTCGCCAATCCAACGATGCCAATATGCAGAACAGAAGTTTTTCCATCAGGGGAATGAGCGGTTCTGTGATTAACAGCCGGTCCGACGGTAGTTTTGATGTGCCCTTCTCCGGCCCTGATCTGCGGGATATTCCGGTGAATAATATCGAAAGCATCGAAGTGGTTTCAGGCGTTGCATCCGCGCAATACAGTGAGCTCACTTCCGGCGCCATCATCATCAACCGTCAGGCCGGTAAAACCAATTATCAGTTGAATACGCGCATCAATGAGGGATCTACCGAATTGTCTTTGTCGAAGGGAATCGGGTTGGGGAAAAAATGGGGAGCGCTGAATATTACCCTGGGCTATCTCAAGAGCAATAAGGACCCGAGAGACAAGCTCAAAAAATTTGACCGGGTAAATACGGCGCTCATGTGGACCTACCAGATTGCCAAAGGGCTTAAAAATACCTTGTCGCTTGATTACAGTACGCAACTGGACGATGTATTAACCGATCCGGATGATGATGCTGAATTAAAAACCTATTCCCGGAGAAGAAACTTCAGTGTATCCAACAGGTTACTGCTGAGCCTGCCTGCTTCTTTTGTCCGTTCTGCCACATTCAGTGTGAGTTACAGCAGCGGTTACCAGGAAACCTATAACCAATGGCTGCTGAACGGTCCCCCCAAAGGGCTGGCCAATAAGGATACTACCGGAATTTATGAAGGAATATTTCTTCCGGGAGCTTATCTGGCAGAAGAACGCATCATTGGTCGCCCGAAAAGTATTTCCGCCAACCTGAGTTTTAGCAGCCTGATCAAAACTGGAATTGTTTTACAGAACCTGGGTTACGGTGTTAACTTCAGTTTAACGGGCAACAAAGGAGAAGGGATTGTGGTGAACCCCGACAGGCCCCGATGGATCAGTGTGAACAACCAGAATGAGCGGCCGTTTAATTACAGATTGCTGAAAGACCTGGTGAATACGGGATTCTATCTGCAGGATAACCTGATTACCAAACTGAAGGGGCATACACTCAATATTGGTTTGGGTTTGCGGTATGATATCCAGAATGGTTTCGGAAATCTTCAGCCCCGGATCAATGCACGGTATCAGTTAAGCAAGGAATGGGAGCTGAATATGGCCTATGGTATTTCCACCAAGTCTCCCACCATGGCGCACCGTTACCCTGCGCCCACCTATCTCGACATTCCCCTGCTAAACCTGTACAATGGCTATGCAGACCAGAGCTTGTTCCTGGTATACACACAAAAGATCAATACCGATAACAGCAACCTGAAACCGGCGCGTTCCAACCAGTTTGAAACCGGTTTGCGCTATAACGGAAGCTGGGGTGCAGCCTCCCTGTTTGGCTACATCAAAAGAGACCGGAACGGATTTAACAGCTATTCACAGTTTCAACCCCTGCTGTTACCCAACTTTGGGTACACGGTGGTGCCTGGTCAGAAAATCACTTATTATCCTACGGGCGACAGCACCATATTTGCAGGTGCGGGTAATTATATCATCACCAATGGACTGAGTTCAGATAACTACGGTTCTGAATTACTCATACAAACCAACCGGATTAAACCGTTAATGACGCGCTTTACACTCAGTGCTGCATTTTCGTGGAGTAAATCGGATAACAGCAACGACCGCAGAATCATCATGGTAGACAACTCTTATATTCAGCAAGGAGGAAAAGCATGGTATGGTGTTTACCAGGCCGATGTTCGGGAGAATGTTTCGCTGATGTCGAGGATCGGTAGTGATACGCATATTCCTAAACTGGGTTTCATCATCAGCCTATCTGCCGATATACACTGGCTGCGTTCCAGCAAAACCGTTCCGCATGGAAATGAACCTGTGGGATATATCGATAAAAATTTTCAATTCCATACTATTGAGAAATTTGATTCAAATAATCCAGAATACGGTTATCTGAAGCTGGACCCCAATGTAACGCTTGTAGATGGCGCGGCAGTGATGTCTACGGAGCCGGTGAATCTTCCTTTTGTGTATGGTAACCTGAATATGCGTATTGCCAAGGAAGTGAACAGGCAGATCAGGCTTACGCTGAATGCATACAATGTATTGAACATCCGCCCTGAATATTATAACACCATCACCCAGACTTCGGTCGTATACAACAGTCCGCTGAGTTTGTCGGCGGGACTGTCTATTCAATTTTAAATTTAAACATCATGAAACAAACACACACACGCTTACTGCTTGCCTGCACCATACTGCTGTTGGCTGCCTGCCACAAACGGGATGCCGGTTCCGGCGTAAGGCCCGTGAGCTTTTCCGTAAAATTATCTTACGAAGAATCTGTTGCCGCTCTTGGATTGCGAAAGGACAGTGCATTGGTGAAAATCACCAATCTCACCAGCGGTACAGTTAACCAGGTTTATTCCGATGCGCAGGGTGTGGCTAATTTTGCGAGTGTACCCCCCGGCAATTATACCATTACCGCAACAATAACCATCAGCGCAGAAAGATATTCCACGCTCAGCGGAGCTTATGTTGCCGAAGATGTGGTTTTTAATGGCAATGTTACCGGCCAGTCTGTTACTGCAACCGTTTCGGAAGCAGTTGCTGTTTTGACTGCCGGAAAAATTGGCGACTGGGTATTCAAACAGGTGTACTATGCAGGCTCCAATACCAGCAGAGGCGCCAGCTTCCGCGATCAGTTTGTGGAGATTTATAACAACTCCAACCAGGTACTGTATGCGGACAGTCTTTATTTTGCACAGGTATATGGTGTTGCCAGTACTGCTAATAACGCTGCTACTCCGGGTTATTTGCCCAGCAGCCAGTACGACTGGAGTAAATCCATCGGGCAAACTGCAACACGCGCAAACGAAGACTACGTATATGTGAAGAGCCTTTTCATGATACCCGGAACAGGTAAGAATCATCCGGTTAACCCCGGAGAAAGCATTATCATTGCACAAACTGCCCTGAATCACACACAGCCTTATGCACTTTCAGGGGGAACTACACAAGGTATTACTGACCCTACGCTGACCATTGATCTGAGCGGCGCTAATTTTGAAGGTTACCTGGTGGATTACAGAAGATCCATTTTTATACCAACCACCAGTTCTCCCAATTTTACACCCTATAAATGGGATATTGATAATCCAACTGTACCGAACCTGAAAGTAATGCTTGCATCATCTATGCAGGATCTGTTGCTTGATAATCTTGGAAGAGACGGGCTGATCATTTTTAAAGCGCCAGCCAATCAGGATCCGGCACAATGGCCTGCGTATCCTTCTCCTGTTGAAACCACTGTTACAAGTACCACTGTTAAATATCCACAAATTCCTATCCGGCATATTATTGACGCTGTTGAGCTGCAGCGTGTGGTAGAAACTGCCAGGGTGCCCAAGCGGCTGCAGAACAGTCTTGATGCAGGCCCAACCAATGTAAGTGCAGGTGAATATTCTTCCCAGTCGCTGGTGAGAAAAACAGCCAGGGCAGTTGGCGGTAGAAAAATTTTGAAAGACACCAATAATTCTGCGAATGATTTCAGTACAAAATCCAAGGCAGATCCTTCCAAATCGGCTTCTTCATTTGTAGATTAATATGAATAAAGTTCTTGTTTGCAGCTCATTATTTCTGATCCTGTCTGTTGCTGTTGTTGCCCAGCGCAACGGGCTGGCAGACAGTATCTACTTTTACCAGCAGAGCGCTGCGGAGGCGGGAATGATCCAGCACAATGCCACACAACTGGTGAGTAGTCCTGTTGAAAAAACAGGATATGCATCCCTCTCTGCAACACATATTTCCGGAGGTTTCAGAAGGGTTCAGCAGGCCCAGCGTACAACGATTGCTGACTTTTATACCGAAGGGTACAGCACCCTGAACCGGGTCAGGATTGCCGGGAGCTTTCATTTCAATAAAATCATGGAAGACAGCCTGGCCTGGACCATGAAGGGTTTGGAAGACGAGGTTCAACCGTATTATTTTTTTGCAGGTAAAGCCGGTGCATACGAAAGGCAGAACTACAATATGGATGCGCTGGTATCTTATGAAGCGCTGAAAAATAAACTCTATGTTTCGCTGGGGGCCGGATACAATTATCATTGGACCACCCGTTCGGTTGATCCAAGACCCGATGTGAACAATTTCAAACTGACCCTGCATCCGTCTGTTACGTATCAATTTGGTAAACACCTGATTGGGGCAGGATTTACCTGGGGGTATGGAAATGAAACCACTTCTATTACCTACAAGAATAAAAACTATGCAGGTAACCAGTTGTACATCGAAAGAAACAGTTACCTGAGCCTGGGCTATGGGCATATCACCAAAATGCAGGGAAGGCTACGGCACTTCAACGATTACAGCGGATTCGATGCCAGTTATACAGGCGTTGCCGGCAAAATCCGGATTCGCGCTAATGCCGCTTATCAGTACAGGGCCGAAGAGATGACGATGGATGAAGGCAACAGTTCCAGGTTGTACCATGTATACAGCAAACTGTATGTGCAGGATATTCAGGCGGCTTTGTTATTAAGTAAACAGGGAAACAGGGGTAATCAGCAATTGTATGCAAAAGTATCCTCACAAAGCGGTGATAACTGGGCAGCGGAGTTTGACGGAAGCAATTATTTTTATCTGTGCAACACATTGAACCTGTCCTATCTGTACAGGTTCAATAACGGAAAAACAGAACCAGAAATCGGCGCAGGTATTGATATGACAGATGTTTCCCGCGAAGATTATGTAGAACAACATTACCTGCGGAATACATTTGTGAGCCCGGGAATTACGGCCAGTCTCTACTGGAAGCCGGGTAAGGCTACTTCATTCGCTGCAGCATTCCACCCTTCTTATACCATTCCATTATTGAATGAACTGGAGGCGCCGCCTACACAGGTGAATGTTTTTACCAAAGGGGTGGTATATTCCGATTATCTGTATTACAGTTATAAGGCGTTGAACCTGGAAGCAAGGTTACAGGCGCTCAGGAAAAACATGTTCAAACAACTGGATGCCGGGATGACCATCCGTGCCGTATGGACCGGAAGAAGCGGTGAGCCGGACCTGGTTTTACCGGCCGCTTATGATCCCAATAAAAACCGACTCAATATTTCCTGTTCTTTTAACCTGTATTTCTAAATATGAAGAAGATTTTAGTAATTGTTTTATTCATTGCTGCGGTAGGAATTTGTTCTTTCAATACCGGAAAAATCAGTACCGGGGATGCGTGGTACAGCGATACCCTCCGGGCATTGTACCTGCAGCCATCCGACAAATGGCCTGCACCTTTTATTGATTCAGGGGTTTCCTGGAAGGAGCTGGGGATGTTGCCGGAGAGCCCCCTTTATCAAAATGCAGATTCGGTAAAGCAACTGGTTCACCTGGGTAAGATGCTGTTCTTTGATCCGCGGCTGAGCGGTTCAGGCCAGATTTCCTGTGCCAGCTGTCATGTGCCGGATATGTCGTGGACAGATGGCAGGGAAAGAGCGGTAGGCCATGATCAGCAACTGGGCAAACGCAACACACCTTCGTTGTCGAATATATGGGCCAGTCCTAAATTGTTCTGGGATGGCCGTGCCAATACACTGGAAGATCAGGCCTATGGCCCGGTGAACAATGATATTGAAATGCATGGCAGTATGCCACAGGTTCCCGCTACCCTGGGAAAGATCGCTGAATATAAAAAACTTTTTGCCAATGCATATGGCAGTGAGGAAATTAATGTTGACCGCATAGCGCATGCGATTGCCACGTATGAGCGGACACTGGTAAGCCGTAAAAGTGATTTTGATTATTTTATGCAGGGAGATGCCGGCAAATTAAGTGATGCCGCCCTGCGAGGACTCCACCTGTTCCGTACCAGGGCAAGGTGTATGAACTGCCACAACGGCCCGCTCTTTACCGATAACCAGTTTCACAATGTCGGGCTTACTTATTACGGCCGTGAATTTGAAGATCTTGGATTGTATAAGGTAACCGGCAAGGCTGCGCATGTAGGACAATTTAAAACACCCTCTCTCCGTGATGTGATGAGAACCCGTCCATGGATGCACAATGGGCTCTTTGATGATATTGACGGGGTGCTGAACATGTACAATGCCGGAATGCCGCAGTCCAAACCCAAACCAGAACAGGTGAAGGATACCCTGTTCCCTAAAACAGATCCGCTGCTCAGAAAGCTGAATCTTACCAAAGAAGAAAGACAGGACATTGTTGCATTTATGAACGCCATCACTGCACAACCCTGGAAAGTAAGGATTCCGGTATTACCGAAATAATAACGTAAACAATTAAACATGAATATGAAAAAAATAACAATTTCCCTGTTGCTGCTGATTGCGGTAACAGCCGTTAACGCCCAGCCACCGCAAGTGCCTGCTGTTGCAGGAAGTAATTTTGGCGCCGTAGTTTCTGATGACAAGGCACTGCCTGCTGAAACTTTACCTGCCCTGCTTGCAAAGTCGGAAAAACTGGATACCAAAATAAAAGCCAAAGTGATCGATGTTTGCCCTAAGAAAGGTTGCTGGCTCAAACTGCAGGTGAATGATACTACTACTGCATTTGTAAAAATGAAAGACTATGCTTTCTTTCTTCCGCTGGAGATCAAAGGGAAAACCATTTTATTGGATGGGGAAGCTTCCCTGGTTACCACTTCTGTGGATGAGCTGAAGCACTATGCAGAAGACGCCAAAAAATCCAGGGCAGAAATTGATGCCATTACACAGCCCAAAAAAGAGATCAGGCTGGTTGCAAAAGGAATTAAGGTTGTAGGTTAATAGCGTTTACAGGGGTGAATCGGGCCGTTACCGTCTGGTAGCGGCCTTTTTGATGATATCTGGTAAAAGATCGTGTATATGTACTACGATTTTTTTAATTTCGGGTATGAAAAAGCGAATTGCCGTTGCCGCCATTTCCTGCCTGGTGGTAATTGTGCTGATGCGGGTACAGGGAGCCGGGCTTATAACAGCGCTTACTCCCAGGGGCATCCTTGATCTTGAATTTGCCAATTCACCGGCAAGGTTAACAACAGTACTGGCAGCCTGGGACCAAGCCACCGTTACCTGCAATATCTGGATCGATTTTCTGTTTATTCCCGCTTATGTATTGTTCCTGTCATTATCGGTTGCTGCGGTTTCAGTAAACCGTGGTAACGGTTTTTTGCGGAACGCCGGCGCATGGCTGGAAAGAGCGGCTTATGTAGCAGGCGTGCTGGACATTGCAGAAAACCTGCTGATGCTGCAGAGTATTGCGGGCAATTATACCCCGGATTCATTATGGCTCACTTATTACTGTGCCGGCCTTAAGTTTGGCATTGTTTTGTGTATTATTGTTTATCTGTTGATTTCACTCCCGCTTATCTTCAAAAAAAACAAACCGAATGGAGTATAACCCCTGGCAGGTAACAGGTGAAAAAAATGTGTACGACAATCCCTGGATCCGTTTAACCGAATACCAGGTGATTAATCCCTCCGGTGGTAAGGGCATTTACGGTAAAGTACATTTTAAGAATACAGCAGTGGGTGTATTGGTGCTGGATGAACAACTGAATACGTACCTCGTCGGGCAATACCGGTTTACCCTGAATGCGTACAGCTGGGAAATTCCTGAAGGAGGCGCCCCGGTGGGAACCGATCCGCTTGAAGGCGGCAAAAGGGAGCTGCTGGAAGAGACCGGGCTAGTGGCTGTACAATGGGAGCCCCTGCTCCAGTTGCATCTTTCCAACTCTGTAAGTGATGAGTGGGCTGTGGTATACCTTGCCCGGGATCTGCGCCAGGAAACAGCCGAACCCGAAGAAACAGAGCAGCTGGTGATCCGGAAATTACCCTTCGCCGCAGCGGTGGATATGGTGGAAAAAGGGGAGATTACCGATTCCATAAGTGTGGCTGCCATTTATAAAGTTCAACTCTTATTGGCTCAGGGAAAATTGAAGTAATACATTTGCAAATGGCCTTAAAACAAAGTTCGATGATTATTGGAAGGCAGCCCCTGGTGGAGGCCCTTCAATCCGGGAAAGCAATTGATAAAATCCTGCTCCAGAAAAATGCTACGGGGGATGTACTGCATTCCATCCGTTCCCTGGCCAGGGAACACCATATTCCCATTCAACTGGTACCGGTTGAAAAACTGAACGGGCTTACCCGTGCCAATCACCAGGGCGTGATTGCGATCGCCGCATTGGTGCAGTACCTCGATTTGCAGCAGGTAATTGATCATGTGGTGTCCGAAGGAATTGTACCCCTCTTCCTGATGCTCGACGGGGTTACGGATGTGCGCAATATCGGCGCTATCGCCCGCACGGCGGTATGCTGCGGTGCGCAGGCTATCATCATTCCCGATAAGGGAGTGGGGGCACTGAATGAAGAAGCCATGAAAAGCAGTGCAGGCGCATTGGAAAAAATTCATATCTGCAGGGTGAGCAGCCTGCTGAAAGCAGTGGACGATCTTCACCTGAACGGAATCTCCGTGTTTACGAGTGAAATGCGGGCCGATAAGAATGTGTTTGAGCTGAACTTCAACGATCCCTGTTGTGTAATCATGGGCGATGAAGGAAGGGGCGTGCAGCCTTACCTGGCTAAAGCCGCAGATGCTTTTTTCAAAATCCCGATGGCCGCCAAATTTGATTCACTCAATGTGTCGGTGGCTACCGGAATGATCCTGTACGAAGCAATGAAACAAAGAATGAACCAATAACCCGTTCAACAAACACCATGCATACCACTGCTACCGATATTAAACTGGTTGAATGTCCGCGCGACGCCATGCAGGGTTGGAAAACATTTATTCCAACTGCCGATAAAATCAACTATCTCAACCAGTTACTGAAAGTGGGGTTTGATGTACTCGATTGCGGCAGCTTTGTTTCCCCCAAAGCCATTCCGCAAATGGCCGATACCGCTGCCGTCATTCGCGGGCTCCGGCTCAATAACACCCGCAGTTCCCTGCTGGTGATTGTTGCCAATACAAGAGGTGCGGAAGAGGCTGTTGCATTTGATGAAATCCGTACACTGGGTTTCCCCTTTTCACTTTCTCCTACTTTTCAGCAAAGGAATACCAACAGCAATATGGAAGAAAGCCTGGAAAGAGTGGAAGTCATTCAGGAATGCTGTGTAAAGAATAATAAGGACCTGGTGATCTACCTCAGCATGGGTTTTGGAAACCCTTACGGAGATGCTTACAGTGAAGACCTGTTGCTAACCTGGGCGGGAAAAATGGCGGGCATGGGCATACAAACCATTTCACTGGCCGATACGGTGGGGTTGGCCACACCGGAACAGATCAGCCGCGCAGTGCAAACACTGGTGCCGCAATACCCGCAGCTGGAAATTGGTGTGCACCTGCATTCCACCGCATTGAACTGGAACAGTAAGCTGGATGCCGCCTGGCAGGCGGGTTGTACCAGGTATGATGGTGCATTGAAAGGCATTGGCGGTTGCCCCATGGCACAGGACGACCTGGTCGGGAATATGGATACCGAACTGATGATCCCTTATTTTCAGGGGAAAGGTTTTTTGCAAGCGTTAAATAAAGAGGCGTTGGCAGAATCGGCCCGGCTGGCGTTGGAAATTTTTCATTAACCGATTGTATGAAATTTCATTACGAATTTCCCATAAAAAGAATACAGCAACCCATTAGCCATCACCAGTCTTTACTGATGATGGGTTCCTGTTTTACGGAAAATATCGGGGAGTTGCTGAAACAATATAAGTTCAGGGTCATGGAGAATCCCAATGGGATTCTGTTCAACCCCGTCAGTGTTGCCGAAGCGGTCAATATGTACATTCAACAGGAAATGGTGCGCGAAGAACATTTGTTCTGTTTACATGAAACCTGGCACAGCTGGAAACACCACAGCCGTTTTTCCGGTGTAACGGCACAGGAAGCTGTTCAGCACATCAATGCATCTGTTGCCGATGCCCATGTTTTTTTAAAGCAGGCCAATTACCTTATGATTACCCTGGGTTCTGCCTGGGTGTATGAACTCACGGAGAAAGCGGCCGGCTATGTTCCGGGGAAAGTGGCTGCCAATAATCATAAAGCGCCTGCAGACTGGTTCCAAAAAAGATTATTGGGCGCAGGAGAAACCCTGTTACTGCTGCAGGAGATGATTGGCCGGTTACTGGAATTCAATCCGAACCTGCAACTCATTTTCACCATTAGCCCTGTGCGCCATCTGAGAGAAGGCGTAATAGAAAATAACCGCAGCAAAGCGGTGCTGATACAGGCTGTTCATGATCTGGCAGGCCTGTCGGATCAGTGTTATTATTTTCCCGCCTACGAACTGGTAGTTGACGACCTGCGCGATTACCGGTTTTATGCAGAAGACATGGTGCATCCCAATTACCACGCAACCCGCTATGTTTGGGAAAAGTTCACCGATGCCTGCCTTTCTGAACCCGCGAAAGAATTATTGAAACTGATCCGTGAAATTAACCTGGCGTATCAGCACAAGCCTTTTAATGAATCTACCGGCATTCACCAGGATTTTCTGCAAAAATATGCGGCCATCACAACGCAGTTGATGGAAGCGCATCCCGAACTGGATTTTACCAGGGAACTCCATTATTTTAAAACAGGGATAAGGTAGGCAACTGCCCGGCAAGGGCTTCATTGGCGGGCACCAGCCTGCATAATTTCCGGAACTCCCTTTTCTGGAGGTACCCTGTAAGATAGGGTTTGTGCAGCAATCCCGTTAAAACCAGGATGGTCCGGTCGCTGTTTGCATTCAGCGCTCTTTTGATTTTTTCACACATACCGTTGTTGCGCTGCTCCCAGAATTCCATACTGGTATTGTACCACCTGCTGTAAGGCTGAAGGTCGTTGTAGCGGGCAGTGATGTTGCGGATAAAATCATTCTCGATCTGGTTGATCCGGTAGATTGTATCCATCAGGGTCTCGCGGTTCATCACCTCAAGGCTGCTGTCCAGTTTTTGCAGGAATCCTCCGTTTAGTGTGGTATAGGCTGCATACTTCAGGCTGTCTGCCGGTTCCAACTGGTGATTGCTGTATAGTTGAGTCAGTTTTTCCTGGTGCGTTTTTTCCATCATCCGCTGATAGGTTACGTATTCTTTTCTGTTGGGGATGTTAATGTCGAAAGGTGCAAGGCATACTTCGGGATGGGCTTCCTTGTATTTTCTGGCTGCCCTGTATTCGATCGGATTGTTCCAGATACCCAGGAATTCCGCCAGTTTTGCGCCGCTTACTTTGCGGATATCGCAATCACCGATACTGGTAGAATCAAATTCGAGCAGTATAATGTCCGGTTTTATTTTCCGGATAACCCTGAACAGGGAATTGACCGTGAGATACTTATTGCCATTGTGTTTGGTACCAAGAATAATCACTTTGTTGGGAGTGGGCTCTGCATCCGCTGCGGTAAGGAAACCGGACAGTGCCAGTATCAACAATAAACTGCATTTGACCCTCATTGGATTATTTCATTAAAAAAGTGTCTGCACACCATGGGCAATTTTGAATTCGTGCTGTAGCAGCCATTTCTTACGCCACATGCCCCCGGAATAACCGATCAGCGATCTGTCGCTGCCGATGACACGATGACAGGGAACCAGGATTGCAATGTTATTTTTACCATTGGTGCTGGCGGCGGCCCTGATTACTTTGGGATCACCCATTCGTTTGGCAAGGTCCATATAGCTGATGGTTTTTCCATAGTCAATCTCCATCAGTTCTCCCCAGACTTTTTTTTGAAAATCGGTGCCATCCTGGTGAATGGGGATATCAAAATGTTTTCTGCTTCCGTGAAAATATTCAATCAATTCTTCCGTGCACTGGTGCATTAGTTCACTGATGCCCGGCTCGCCGTACGTAAGCTGGTCCTTATTGTCTACAAAACTTAGTTCGCCGATATATTGGTCGGTGCCTCCGATCTTAATCAAACCGATCGGACTCTCATAATAAGTGTAAAATAATTCACTCATATTCAGGCAGGCTGGCTTATAAATATAGGAACTAAGGCCGAATTCAGCCAATTTTATCTCCGTTCTCCACCTTTTTACCGGGCTGCAGCAACACTACCTGCCCGTTGCTGTCGTAAACACCCAATACCAGGCATTCGCTGAAAAAGTTAGCGATTTGTTTGGGTGGAAAATTGACTACTGCAATCACCTGTTTGCCGGTTAACTCTTCCGGCGAATAATGTGCAGTGATCTGTGCAGAAGATTGCCTGGTACCCAACTGTCCAAAATCGATCACAAGTTGATAGGCCGGTTTTTTGGCTTTCGGAAATGGTTTGGCTTCCAGTATGGTGCCAATACGCATATCAATTTTTTCGAAATCAGCGTAACTAATCATATATTTAATTCAAATCATTTTATATGAAACGGAATGCAATTGCTGTTTGGAACGGCTCGGGTAAAGAAGGCCATGGCCATCTTACAACACAAAGTAATGTATTAAATCAAACGCAGTATTCATTTAATTCCCGATTTGCAGAGGGCATCGGAACCAATCCCGAAGAGTTGATGGCCGCGGCGCATGCCGGATGTTTTTCCATGAAACTCAGTTTTGTACTGGGTATTGCGGGGTTTACGCCTGAGCATATTCAAACCGCCTGTTCCATTACACTGGAAGAAGGCGTTATTAAACAATCACATCTTTCCTTAACGGCTAAAGTGCCCGGAATTTCCAAAGAACAACTGGATGATTTTGCGGCTGAAGCTAAAATGAACTGCCCGGTGAGCAAGGTCTACAATATGGAAATCACACTGGACACTACGCTGGTTGAATAAGTACAGCGCAGCTTAATCCAGCAGCTCAATCAGCCGGAGGAGTTCTTCTTTCTTGTATTTTTTTTCAGGGCTGTCGAAGCATTTGGTAATCTCCTGCAATAACACCTGAATAGCCCGTTTATTGGAGAGTGGTTTGAAATAGGAGGGGCTGATAGCAACGCCGATCTTCCTGAAGTAGTTCTCTATGTCCTTGTGCGAAAATGCCTGCCCGCTGGTGGCATCCACAAAAAAGTGAATCTGTTCCTGCGGATTGCCCATTGCCAGGGTATGGTCAAATTCAGATTGGTAGAAAGCAATAATGCACTGCCTGGGTATATTGATGATCCTGGCATTAATGTCCAGTTTCTCGCAGAGGATCTGGTAGATGATCCCATTGGCCAATGTGTTCCCTTTTTTGCTCTCCAGTACTTTATGAATGAAGAATTCATCGGGGTCGGTATAACTGACTTCTACACCCTTTAAATTGTAATAATTGTAAATAATACTCGATAATACATTGGCCTGTTCCAGCGGCGTAAGAAAGCTGTTCAGTTCCAGCCATACATTTCTACGAATCTTTTCAATATCCTGTAAAACAGGAGCGGTTTGCAGATCGGGGTATTGAAATTTGGATACCAGCAGGGAGCCAAAGAGGAGGTCGTGGTGCGCACTGTCTCTCCATTCCGTTAAATCGCTCAGCAGGTCGGTAAAATGAAGGCGATGGATGATCATTTCGATCCTTTCCTGGGTGTCTTCGTCGGGAGTGGTTTCCCAGAGATGTTCCAGGTTGGGGATGATGGGCTTTCCATACCGGACAATCCGTTCGGATACGGTGGAATAAACTTCCTCGTCCGGGTCGTCTATGAGGGTAAAAAGAGCATTCAATTCTTTGGTTTCCTGCATAGTAGGGCTGTTATTCTGACTTCAAACTAAATTATTTTTTAGTTATGAATCAAGGAGAAGTTATTCCATTACTGTGGATATATGTATCAGTGGATACATAATAAAATCATCATATCATCGTTCACCCGGTTTTGGGGGGCAAAAAAGCAAGTTTTAACAGAATCCTACGGCCTTATTTGGTTATCTTGCCACTTATTAAACTCACCGAATGAACAATTTTGTTACCCCCAAATTTCCTCATGTTAAGCAATCCCTTCACCTCGAATTAAAGAGACGCGTTCAGGCCTATTTTGACGAGCGGGGAATCAATGCTACCGGAAATCCTACTTTATTTTCAAAAGCCATTATCATGGTATGCGCTTTTGTACTGGTTTATATTCACCTGGTATTTTTTACCCCCATCTGGTACATGGCCATCCTGGAATGTATTGTTTTAGGCGGACTGGTTGCAGCCATCGGCTTTAATGTAATGCACGACGGAAGTCACGGCAGTTTCAGTACCAATAAATGGGTGAACAGGATCGCTGCTTCTTCCATCAGTATGCTGGGAGCCAACCACTTTATGTGGAATGTAAAACACAATATGATCCACCACAGTTTCACCAATGTGGATGGTGTGGATGATGATATCGAAATCGGTATCCTGATGCGCATGGCGCCTACGCAGAAGCATGTAAAAGTGCATAAGTTCCAGCACCTGTATTTCTGGGTGTTATACATGCTGCTCTATGTATTCTGGATTTTCTTTACAGACTATAAAAAATACTTTACACAGAAAATCGGTAATGTGCCATTGAAAAAAATGAACATTACAGACCATATAGAATTCTGGGGTGTGAAATTATATCACGCAGCGGTATTCATTGTAATCCCCATTGTATTTGTGGGTTGGGTAAACTGGGTGATTGGTTTCCTGATCATGAGTATGTTTGCAGGATTTGTATTAAGTATTGTATTTCAGCTGGCACACACCGTAGAACACACGGAATTCCCTCTTGCGAATATTGAAACACATCAGCTTCCTGATGAGTTTGCAGCTCACCAGATCAAAACCACGGCTAATTTCGCCACAGGAAACAAGCTGGTTAGCTGGCTGGTTGGCGGGTTGAATTTCCAGATTGAACACCACCTGTTTCCAAAGATTTCGCACGTGCATTACCCTGCAATCAGCGATATCGTAAGAAATGTATGTAAGGAATACCAGCTTCAGTACATCGAATATCCAACTGTTCGCAGAGCAGTGGTGGCCCATGTCCGTTTTCTAAAACAAATGGGACAGGCCTGATCTCTGAACGATCGCGGACGGCCCTTTGATGGTACATCTTTATAAAAAAGAGGTTATAAAGCAGGAATTTCCTTCACTTTATAACCTCTTTTTATTTGCACATACAGGCTGTTGCTATTTCTTTTTGGACGCAGCTTTTTTGGCGCCTTTTTTGGTGGTTTTTTTGACGGTGGCCCCGGCTGCTTTTGTAGCTGTTTTTTTAGCGGGCTTCGTTTTTTTCGTGAAAGCGCCCGGAACCTGTTCTTCAATCATTTTCTTCACCTCTTCCAGCTCAATACCGGCAATGCTTTCTGCTGTATGCTTGTTGCCATCGGCCTGTTTACCCAGCTTCAGCATTTTTTTCTGGAAGCGAATAAATGGACCCCATCTTCCATTTTCAATGGCAATTTTATCTTCCGGCCATTGGCGGATATACCGGTTGGCTTCTTTCTCCATTTTCTTTTCAATCAGCTCATTGATATCTTGCTGTGAAAGTGTATCGAAGTTATAGGCCCTGGGTATATTGATATAAAGGTCATTCCACTTAATGAAGGGGCCGAACCGACCCTTTCCTTTGGTAACCGGTAATTCATTGTAAAAAGCAACAGGCGCATCTGCTTCCTGTTTTTCTTTTATCAGTTGAATAGCTCTTTCCAGATCCATTTCGTGCAGGTCTTCACCCTTAGGAATGGAAATGAACTGTTCGCCCAGTTTAATATATGGTCCAAATCTGCCCACATTTACAGAGAGTTCCTGTCCTTCAAATTCACCAATGGTTCTTGGAAGGCTGAACAACTGCATGGCTTCTTCCATGGAAATGGTTTCGATGCTCTGCGACTGCTTCAGTTTGGCAAATCTTGGTTTTTCGTTCTCATCGGCGGTGTCGCCAATCTGCACCATGGGGCCATAGCGCCCCATCCTTGCAATCACGCGCTTACCGGTTGCCTCATCTATGCCCAGTTCACGTTCGCCCTTGGCGCGCTCTGCAGTCTCCAGTGTATGCTCAATGGTTTCATGAAAGGGTTTGTAAAAACCGTCGATCATGGTGTTCCATTTCATTTTACCCTCGGCAATTTCATCAAACTCCTGTTCAATTTTTGCCGTAAAGCCAAAATCCATGACTTTATTAAAGTGCTGTTTCAAAAAATCGGTTACTACCATACCCAAATCGGTAGGGAAGAGTTTGCTTTTTTCCGCACCAGTATTTTCCTGGATAATCTCTTTTTCAATTTCATTGGAAGCCGTCAGCCGCAGGATGGCTGCAGCCCTTTTTACGCCCTCCTTATCTCTCTTCTCCACATAGTTCCGCTTCATAATGGTCGAAATAGTGGGGGCATAGGTAGAAGGCCGGCCAATACCCAGCTCTTCCAGTTTTTTTACCAGTGAAGCTTCCGTATACCTTGGTGCCGGGCGGCTGAACTTTTCTGCCGCCACCATTTCCACCAATTGCAGTTGGTCTCCGGCTTTCAGCGGAGGGAGCATACCTTCGTTGTTTTCTTCCTCTTCTTCATCCTTTCCTTCATTGTATACTTTCAGAAAACCATCGAACTGCATCACTTCTCCGGTGGCAGTCAGTTGCTCTTTATTGGTACTGATTGAAATTTTGGCGGTGGTCTTTTCGAATGCGGCATCGCTCATCTGGGACGCGATGGTTCTCTTCCAGATCAGCTCGTAGAGGCGTTTGGTTTCCTCATCCTCCACCGTATGGTTGCCCATATACGTGGGACGGATGGCTTCGTGCGCTTCCTGTGCGTTCTCATTCTTATTTTTGAACTTTCGGGGCTGGTGATACCTGGCGCCGTAGCTGTCATTGATTTCCTTACTGATATCTGCCAACGCTGTTTCGCTCAAAGCAATACTGTCGGTACGCATATAAGTGATCTTACCGCTTTCATATAATTTTTGCGCCAGCAACATGGTTCTGCTTACACTGTATCCCAGTTTTCTGGAGGCTTCCTGTTGAAGGGTAGAAGTGGTAAAAGGGGCGGAAGGAGAGCGTTTGGCAGGTTTTACCTGAATGTCACCAACCTGGTATGCCGCCGATTTGCAACTGTCCAGGAATGCCTGTGCATCTTTCTGCTCATGCAGCCTGGCCGGCCCTTCTGCTTTAAAAATTACCTGTTTGCCGGTGATATCCGGCGCTTTAAAGAAAGCTTCTATTTTATAAGAACTCTCCGAAATGAACTGGTTGATTTCCCGCTCGCGCTCCACAATCAGTCTTACGGCTACACTCTGCACACGCCCTGCACTGAGGCTTCGCTGCATGCCAATCTTTCTCCACAATACCGGGCTTAGTTCAAAACCCACCAGCCTGTCCAGCACCCTTCTTGCCTGCTGTGCATTTACCAGGTTCATATTAATGATTCTGGGATTATCCACCGCTTTCCGGATAGCCGGTGCAGTAATTTCATGGAATACAATCCGCTTGGTTACCGCAGGATCCAGGCCCAGCACTTCTGCCAGGTGCCAACTGATGCTTTCTCCTTCGCGGTCCTCATCCGATGCGAGCCATACTTCGTCTGCTTTCTTCGCCTGTTGTTTCAGCTCCCTTACTACCCGCTCTTTTTCTTCGGGTACTTTATACCGGGGCTGGTACTGATTGGTTACGTCAATACCCATATCATCTTTCTCAAGATCTCTGATATGGCCATAACAACTCTTTACCTCAAAATCCTTTCCAAGGATTTTTTCAATGGTTTTTGCTTTTGCGGGCGACTCTACAATCAGTAAATTTTTTGCCATGTACCTGAGCCGTTTGAAACGGACTTTTTCAGCTTTTTTTAAATCGTTCTCCTGTCAGAATCTTACCGCTTTCATACGATAGGGGTTCCATTCTATTCATGCAATATTAGGTCAAACCTTCAAATCACAAAAAATCTCCCGAAGGTCTTCCTGCCAGAAAATGGATAATGGTGTCCCTGGTTTGTTGCTCCTTGTAGATTCGGTTATGCCCCAAACCCTTGGTAATAAAGAATTCCAGCGAAGAAATCTTTTCGGATAACAAGGGTTTTACGTCGTCAAATGTGCAGATATTGTCTTCCTCATCATGAACCCAGAGGGTGCTTGCCAGTGATTGCCGGGCCACTCTGGCTACCGAAAAATAGGTAATGGGGCGGTTGGCGAGCTGCTCTATATGCGCTTCAAAAGCGCTCACCACCCTGGGGGTGGCGGGGATCAGTTTAAAGAAATTATCAATAGCGGTCCTGGTTTCTGTGGCCGGTGCAATCAACACGAGTTTTCTTTTGGCGGTATCCGGTAATTGTTCAAATGCCAGCGCTGCCGCCAACCCGCCCAGGGAATGGGCCACCACACCGTACAAAGGGCCAAAAGCCTGTTCAATGGCCAGGATGGTATCGCGGTAAATAAGCGCATTGATCTTACGACCATCACTTAGCCCATGCCCGGGTGCATCAAAGGCCAGTACCGTAAACCCCTCTTTTTTGAGGGCCAGTACATAGCTGTCGAACTTATAGGCATAACTGCTGAATCCATGTACGATCAATATTTTCCGTGCCTCCGGATCTGAATTTTTCCATTCAAACCCGCGTACGGTTATCCCATTTATTTCCACTGAAACCCGGTTGCCCCGGTGAAACACCGCGGGAACGGTTTTTTTTGACCCCGACTTCAAGGGGGTGGAAAACAGGTCAAAAGCCAGCTCGGCTGCTTTTTGCGGAGCCACCAACCCGATTGTTTTAAGTTTTGTTTTATAGTATCCGATCAGTACACGCTGCTTAAACTGCTTCTTCATGGGACAAAGATATAATGGAACGGCCGACCGGTTGGAAAGAATAAAAAAGCCCAGCTATAGACATAGCCGGGATAAAAAATCAGGGTACTTAAATTGCTTGCAATATTTTCAGTGTACCATTTTTTGAATTGGATCCGCCCGCAGGAATACCTGCAGACGGTGGTTTTTCAATAGCTTTATTAATAGAATAATATAATAAGGTATCCAATAGCAAGTAGCAGGGTAACTGTTTTGCGGTCCGGAAGATGAATCGATCTCATATTATTCTTTTAAGGGTTGTTGAAGTGGTTGTATGATAGATAATTCCAATACCGTACCAAACAGAAGCCTTTACCCAAATAATTGAAAATCAATTAAATATATTTTAGATATGAGATTGATTTTTTCCTTTTCTGGACAAAAACTCCCATTTTGGGATAAAAAGCCCTTTGATGTAAAACTTTTCCTTTTAGAATTGTTTACATATAAATTGAAATACTTTTGCAAGCCAAATAGCCAGCTATGTACAACATCCATATAAAATTTGAACAAAAAGACCTGGAGCCGGTAACACTCACCAATATCGCTCCCGATCAAAGCCTCCTGGAGGTATGCCTCGATAATGACATAGAACTCCACCACAATTGCGGGGCGGTTTGTGCCTGCAGCACCTGTCATCTGTACGTGGATCGGGGCTCCGAATTCATCGAAGAGCTGAACGATCGCGAAGAGGATTTCATCGACAGGGCGGTTAACCCAAGAATCAATTCCCGTTTAGGCTGCCAATGCATTTTGCAGGAAGGCTCCGGGGACATTCACATTACTTTACCGGATCAAACCCAGTTTCTGGGAGAATAGCGCATACTTACCAATCTAAATCAAGTAATCTGTTATGAGTCATTTTGAACCACCCATTCACTGGAACGATCACGAGGATATTGCCATGAAGCTGTATGAGAAATTTGGAGACGATTTTAATGAAGGGAAAATTTACCGGATCCGCTTTACAGACCTGCTGGAATGGATTCTTGAAATACCCAATTTTGCCGGTACCAGGGAACAAAGCACCGAAGGTCATCTGGAGATGATTCAGAGCGCCTGGGTATACGAGTGGAGAGACAATCAGAAATAAGGTTTTACTGTTCAATACATGCAATGAGCCTGGAAAAGCTGAAAAATATTACCTGTTTTATTTTTGATGTTGACGGTGTACTTACCGATGGCAGGGTATTGGTTTTGCCGGATGGTCTGCTGGCAAGATTCATGAACATCAAAGATGGTTATGCCCTGCAGCTGGCTGTTAAAAAAGGGTATAAGATCATTGTAATCTCCGGAAGTAATTCCCCGGAAGTAAAGGCCAGGCTGAATAAACTGGGTGTTGCCGACGTGCATATGCAGGTGATTGATAAAGCCGCTTTGCTTCGTTCCATCATGGATCAGGCGCAGCTTGCTAAAAATGCCTGCCTTTATATGGGCGACGATATTCCCGATCTGAAAGTGATGCAACTGACAGGATTTCCCTGCTGCCCCTCCGATGCTGTTCCGGAAATAAAAGCCATTGCTGTTTATATCTCCGCGCTGAAAGGGGGAGCGGGTTGTGTGCGGGAAGTGATTGAAAAAGTAATGAAACTGCGGGGAGACTGGAACGAAGATGTGCTGGTACCTGCGCAGTAATTAACTATACTCACCAATAAAATATTCCATTGAAACTGGTTGCCGCATTTTTCAGACTGATCAGATGGCCCAATCTGCTGTTTATCGTTTTAACACAGCTCTTGTTTGAGGTATGCATCTATGAGCGGATTTACCCGGATGCCGTCATCAACGATCCCTCCGAAGGACTCCGCTTTGCTGCATTGGTGCTGGCTTCTGTTTTTATTGCAGCAGCAGGCTATATCATCAACGACTATTTTGACCAGAATATAGACCAGGTTAATAAACCCGATAAAGTTGTGGTGAACAGGATTATCGGCCGGAGATGGGTTATTTTCTGGCATATGTTCCTGAGCCTGACCGGAATCTTCTTTACGGCATTTGCTTTACCGGTACACCAGTACTGGCACCTGGTACTGGCCAATATGCTCTCTATTGTTGCATTGTGGTTTTATTCCACCACGCTCAAGAAAAAACTGCTGGTGGGTAATGTGCTGATTTCGCTGCTGACGGCATGGGTGATTGGCGTATTGTTCTTTTCCAAATATCCGTTGAACATCAGCAACCTGCTTTCGGTGCAGCAACAGGAAGCGCGGTTCTTTCGCCTCATGATTGTGTATACCGCTTTTGCTTTTGTTATTTCCCTGGTCAGGGAAGTGATAAAAGATATGGAAGATATAGAGGGAGACCGGCGTTATGGCTGTACCACTATGCCGATCGTTTGGGGGATCAATGCAAGTAAAGTATTTGTGGCGGTGTGGGTGATTGTGCTGATTGCAGCGCTGGTGATTCTCCAGATTTACGCATTGGGCCTGGGTTGGTGGGAGAGTGTACTGTATGCTTTGGTAATGATCGTTACGCCCTTGCTGATTGTGTTACGCTTATTGTTCCGGGCAGCTAAACCCGAAGACTATCACCGCATCAGCAGTTTGGTTAAACTGGTGATGTTTGCCGGAATCCTCTCCATGTTGTTTTTTAAATTCTACCATTAGTTGTACCATACATGAAGGAAATAATATTAGCTTCTCAGTCTCCCCGTAGAAAACAATTACTGGAATGGGCCGAAATCCCTTTTAAAGTAGTGGTTCAGCCCACCGATGAACATTTCCCCGCCGATATGCCGGTAGAAGAAGTGCCCATCCATATTGCCGCTAATAAGGCACTGGCGGTGAGCCAATACCTCAAAGATCAGCAGGTATGGGATCCGGCACAGGTGATCCTTGCTGCGGATACCATAGTGGTGCTTGGCGAAGAAGTGATCAATAAACCGGCAGACAGGGCTGAAGCCATTGCCATACTCAGCCGTTTGTCGGGTAAAGCTCACCGGGTAATTACGGGTGTGGTGTTGTTACAGGGAACTACGCAACAGTCTTTTTCCGTTACCACGCATGTGCAGTTTCATGCGCTTAGCGCCGAACAAATTGTCTTTTATGTAGATAAATACCAGCCTTACGACAAAGCAGGCGCCTATGCCATCCAGGAATGGATCGGGGTTACCGGCATTGCTTCCATTACCGGTGATTTCTACAATGTGATGGGGTTACCTGTAAGCACAGTGGTACAGGCCCTGCATAAAATGGGCCTGTAATCAAAGCCTTTTACACAGGCAACGGCAGAGAATGATCCGGGGTCTTACTTACCAGTTAAACTGAAAATCGAGTTCAACATCGGGGTGAAGTGATCTTTCAACAGGGCAGGTACGGGCGGTTCTTTCCAGGATTTCCTTTTGCTTATCATCCAGGTTCAGCGTTTTCGGAAAGGTAATATGTACTATAACCTTCCCGATCCTTCTGGGATCGCTGGCCATTATTTTGGTAACGTCTGCAGTGGTTCCGTCCAGTTGAATACCCATTGTTTCAGCCTTAATGCCCATTGTGGTGATCATACAAAGACTCAGACCAGTGGCAATCAGATCGGTGGGTGAAAAGCGGGCACCCTTCCCCTTATTGTCGGTTGGTGCATCGGTCTCGATGGAGGTTCCGCTTTGGAGGTGTGTAGCGGTACATCTTAAATCACCATTATAAATAATTTGTGAAGTCATTGCATCAATTTTGCCATAAATTTACACGTAACAAATCACATGGAAGTGAAGAAACTAATTTTTGTGCTTTTCGTTTTTTGTGGAACCGCGGTAGTGGCGCAGCAAAAGCCTGCATCAACTGTTCTTTCGCGTAATCAGAAAAAGGCGGAAAGAAAAGAGAAGATCAATCAGTTGATTAAGCAGGAAGAAGAAGGCGCGCTGATTTATCAGAAGCAGGGTGCATTTGGTATTAAGCTGAATACAGACGGGTGGGGCGTATACTACGAGCACGGGAAATATAAAACCCTTACCAAAACCAATCTCTGGTGGCTGGAATTTGGCGAACGCAAACATCCGAAGGAAGAACGCGTTCCTACCATTACCGCTTCATCGGGCTTTATCATTGTATCCAGTTATATCTATGGTAAGCAAAATAATTTTTACTATCTGAAAGCGGGAGTGGGTCAGCAAAGAATGATCGGCGGAAAGGGCAACAAGAACGGAGTAGCTGTTTCTGCTATTTACGGGGGAGGTATCACCGCCGGACTGCTGAAACCTTATTACCTCGAGATTCAGAATCCCAGTACCAATCTGCGCGAAAGTATCCGTTATACGCCTGCCAACGAAAGCCTGTTCCTGGATCCGACCATCATCCTGGGTAAAGGGGGGCTTACCAAGGGCATCGGCGAAACAAAAATTGTTCCCGGCGCCCATGCCAGGGCGGCCCTGCGCTTTGATTACGGCCGTTACAATGAGATGCTTTCTGCCATAGAAGTAGGGGTAAATGCAGAATATTACAGCCAGAAAATGCCTATTCTGCTGCTGAACAAGGAAAAAAGCTTCTTTTTCAATGCTTACGTGGCAATTACTTTCGGTAAGAGAAAGTAACTAAATTTGCCGCTCATTTCTGAATCTGAGCATACCATGCAAGAATTACCTGTTGTACCTAAAATAGACGCTGATTCAGCGGTCGATATACCATTAAAAAAACCCAACTGGCTGCGTGTTAAACTGCCATTGGGAGAGAGTTATAAGCATGTGAGGGGCTTGGTAGACACCCATCAACTCCATACCATCTGCGAGAGCGGGAACTGCCCCAATATGGGCGAGTGCTGGGGAGAGGGTACAGCTACTTTCATGATCCTCGGCAATGTATGTACCCGGAGTTGCGGTTTCTGTGCAGTGGCAACCGGCCGCCCTGATGCAGTAGACTGGGACGAACCACAACGGGTGGCAGAAGCCATTCACCTGATGAAAGTGAAGCATGCTGTTATCACCAGTGTAGACCGGGATGAACTGAAAGACGGCGGTTCAATAATCTGGTACAATACCATTAAAGCAGTGAAGACCCTGAATCCAACTACCACGCTGGAAACCCTGATTCCCGATTTCAGAGGATTCAAAGACCAGATCCAAAGGCTGATTGATGCTGCACCTGAAGTAGTAAGCCACAATATGGAAACAGTGGAACGTATTACCAAACAGGTAAGGATCCAGGCCAAATACAGGCGCAGCCTGGAAGTGCTGGAAACCCTCAAAAAAGGAGGTATGCGTACCAAAACCGGCATTATGCTCGGACTGGGCGAAACCAGGGAAGAAGTGATCCAAACCATGAAGGACCTGGTTGCAGTTGGTACAGATGTGCTTACACTGGGGCAGTACCTTCAGCCTACCAAAAGGCATTTGCCTGTTCAGCGTTTTGTTCACCCCGATGAGTTTGCAGAACTCAGGGAAATCGGATACAACATTGGACTGGATTATGTGGAAAGCGGTCCGTTGGTTCGTTCTTCTTATCACAGCGAAAAACATGTGATACCCGGTTTCGGAAGAAACAAATGGCTGGCAGAAAAAGAACTGCAACCTGCTTAACCTAAATTTCATTTTTATACACCGGTTTCGGCCCTATCTTTCCGTATGAAAAAAATAGTACTGGTCATACTCCTGTTTCCATTGCTGGCAGGTGCGCAATTGAAATGGACCAATGTTGATTCCCTTTTTCAACCATTGCCGGAAGGAATCCATGTGTTTGTTACGCAGGATTCGCTGGATGGCAAGCCCAACAAAGCTTATTATGTAAGCGCCGATCTTAAAAGCAAATCCATCGACTTTGCTGCGCAAACCGGCAAGGGTAAAAGGTATACACCCGGTCAGTACTATGCCAGTGAGGGGGCTCCGTTGCTGGTGGTCAATACAACATTTTTTGAATTTGTACGCAATAGCAACCTGAACCTGGTGATCAATAACGGAGAACTGCTGGCCTATAATCAGCACACCAGTTCGGGAAAGGGCAAGGATACACTTACCTATAAACATACAGCAGGCAGCGCCATTGGAATTGATAAAAAAAGGAATGCAGATATTGCCTGGCTGCTGACCGATTCCGCAGCTAAATATCCGTTGGCCAGTCAGCAACCAGTACAATATATCAAAGACTCCATCCCTGCAGTAAAGCCTTCACAGTTCAATACTTCTATTAACTGGCGCAAATGGAAGATGCAGACTGCAGTGGGGGGAGGCCCGGTGCTGGTGCAAAACGGCGTGTATAAAGTAACCAACAACGAAGAACAGAAATTTGCAGGCAAAGGATTGACCGATAAGCATCCGCGCACCGCAATGGGTTATACCCGTAACGGACAACTGATTATCCTGGCGGTTGAAGGAAGGTTTCCGGGTAAAGCAGAAGGAGCCAGCCTGAAACAACTGGCGGAGATCTTTGTAGCATTGGGTTGTGAAGAGGCCCTGAACCTCGATGGGGGTGGCAGCAGTTGCCTGCTGGTCAATGGCCGGGAAACCATCAAACCCAGCGATAAAGAAGGCCAGCGGCCTGTTCCTGCCGTATTCATGATTCGTTCCCGCAAATAAAATAAACTGCGCAGTTAGTTCATTTCCCAAACAAGGGCGGATGCGCCCAAAATAGCGGCGTCTGATTCCTTCAGATGGCTTACCAGGATTTTCACCTTATTCTGGAATACCTGTATCAGGTTGGCCTCCATATGGTCCCTGGTAGGCTTTAAAATGAAATCTCCGGATTTGGTGAGTCCGCCAAACAGGATGATGGCTTCCGGATTGGAGAACATCACAAAGTTGGCCAATGCCATGCCCAATATTTTTCCGGTATAGTCAAAAATTTCCCTGGCCAGTTCATCGCCTTCCATGGCAGCTGCATGTACCTGCTTGGAATCGATCTTGTCTTTTGGAAGGCTTCTGAGCAAACTGGGCTTATCACTTTTTTCCAGGAACTCCAATGCATTGAGCCTTACACCTGTTGCAGAGGCATAGCTTTCCAGTGAGCCATGTTTGCCGGTTCCTTCGTGGTAACGCCCGTCGGGTATGATGATGGTATGCCCCAGTTCTCCGGCAAAGCCGTCGTGCCCGTAAATGAGTTTGCCATTGGCTACAATTCCGCTGCCGACACCGGTACCCAGTGTGATCATAATAAAATCTTGCATATCCTTTGCGGCGCCATACATCATTTCGCCGATAGCGGCTGCGTTGGCATCATTGGTAAGTACTACCGGCAATTTGAATTTATCTTCCATCATCTTCCCAAAAGGAATAATGCCCTTCCAGGGGAGATTGGCTGCGTGTTCGATCGTGTTCTTGTAATAATTGCCATTTGGTGCACCAATACCAATCCCCTTAATCCTGCCCACACCTCCAGCCTGTTCAATAAAGGGGGCAAGGCTTACATAGAGTTCGTCTATAAAAGGTTCAACCGCCTGGTGGTTTTTCGTGCTCATTTCTCCCGAGAACAAAATATTTCCTACCCGGTCTACAATTCCGTACTTGGTTCCTGTTCCACCGATATCTATACCAATAGCCAGTGGTTCCATCGCTTTTGAACCCGATGTTTCCTTTTTGTTACTCATCACTTCTTATATTAATAAGCTTAAATTCAATTCGCTTGAGTTGGTTCGGATTAATGGCCGCCGCTTAGTTTCACATCATAGTCAATGCCCTGTGCCTTCAGCACCGATTTAGATTTGATGGCATAGAATGCAAGGTATGCAAAGCAGGCTACTCCTACAATGTAGCTGTATTGAATTCCCAGCAGGTCGTCGGCTGCCAGGGTACCCTGGATCATACTAATGACACCGCCACCCATGATCATCATGATCAGCAGGCTGCTTCCCTGGTTGGTATGTTTGCCCAAACCGGCAACCCCCAGTGTAAAGATACATGGCCATAATGTACTGCAGAACAGGCCAACACTAATGAAGGCAAATACACTCACCATACCATTCGTAAGCATGCCGATCAGCAGCGCTGCAATGCCCAGCGTGGAGAAGATCAGTAACATTCTGGCAGGGTTACCTTTACTCAGGATGTCTCCGATAATCATTACGATAATGATCAGGCCATATACATAGAAAGAACTGATATCGTGTTGTGCAATGGCATTTACTGCCAGGAATACGCCGAAAGCCAGATAAGGCATCAGGAAATTCAACATTTTCTTAGCGCCCATGCTTACGTCGAAAGCGCCAACGGCACCGGTCCATCTTCCCATCATTAAACTGGCCCAGTACAGGGAAACATATGGCGCAATGCCTTCTGTGTTGATGTTCAAGTGCTGTTTCATGTATTCCGGCAGGTTGCTGGCCGTAGAAACTTCTACGCCTACATATACAAATATGGCAACCATACCCAGGATCAGTTGCGGGTAGCTGAATGCGGATGCGCGGTGCAATACTTTATCTGTATTTTCCGCTTCCTCTGCTGCAACAGTTTCCAGGTCTATTTTATTAGGGATGGAAGAAAATTTAAAGAAGATGGCAACGAGAACGAATGCAACCCCCAGGATCAGGTAAGGCACTTTCACACTTTCAATACTGGCTTCGGTGGAACCATTGGCAACGCTGCCGAATATGGCAAAGCTCACCAGTAACGGCCCGATGGTTGTACCGAAATTATTGATACCGCCTGCCAGGCTCAAACGCTGTGAGCCCGATTTCGGATCTCCTATTACTATCGCCAGCGGGTTGGCGGCAATCTGTTGTAACGAAAAACCAAGACCCACTATAAACAGGCCGGTCAGCATCAAAGTGAAAGAAGCATTGTTGGCTGCAGGATAAAACAGCAGGGTGCCAATGGCCGAAATGATCAGGCCCAGGGCAATACCATTCTTATAACCAATCTTGTTGAGCACATCGCCTCCGATCAACTTGGAAATACCAAAGTAAATCAATGAACCAACCGTATAAGCCACATAAAATGCGAAAGCCACCAACTGACTCTGCGCCTGCGACAGGTTGAAGGCTTTTTTAAATACAGGAATCAGAATATCGTTGCTCGCTGCAACAAACCCCCAGAAAAAAAATACGGTGATCAGTGTTCCGAATTGGGACCATTTAGTAGGTTGGCTCATGGCTGACTTTGAATGATTATAAGATGCTCTAAAGTAATAAGAAATTAAGGAAGGAAAAATTTAAATCTGTAATTTGATGGAATCAGTTTAATAAGTAACTTCCATACGTTATAAATATTGTTCGAATGGAGATCATACATGTAAGTGCGGAATGTTACCCCGTTGCCAAGGCCGGTGGATTGGGCGATGTGGTCGGGGCCCTGCCTAAATACCAGTGCAAAGCAGGCGATATTGCCAAAGTGGTGATGCCGATGTATCGCACAAAATTCCTGTATGAGCATGAATGGGAAGTGGATTTTAAGGGCAGCAGCAACCTTGGAAACCGGTATTTCGATTACACGGTTATTAAGGAAAAGACCAATCAGCTTGGATTTGATCTGTACCTGGTAGACATCAACGGGTTACTGGATCGCCAGAAGATATATGGCTACGACGACGATGCAGAGCGGTTCACCGCTTTTCAGATCGCTGTGGTAAACTGGCTCAGTAACTGGGAACACCGGCCCGATATTGTTCATTGTCATGACCATCATACTGCCCTGATCCCTTTCATGATGCAATTCTGTTACGACTACCAGTTTCTCGGATCGTTGCCTACCGTGCTTACGATTCATAACGGCCAGTACCAGGGTTGGATGGGATGGGATAAAAGTATTTTCATTCCGCGCTGGGACCTTTGGAAGAGAGGAATGCTGGATTGGGAAGGAAATATCAACCCGCTTGCTTCAGGCGTAAAATGCGCAGGAAAAATAACAACTGTTAGTATGAGCTACCTGGAAGAGCTTCGCGTTAATGCTAATGGACTCGAGAAATTATTTGAGTATGAGCGCGGGAAATGTGTAGGAATTCTGAACGGAATAGACAACGAGATTTGGGATCCGCAGACCGATCCTTACCTGGAGCATCATTTTAGCGTGAAAGATGTGACCTTAGGTAAACAAAAAAATAAGGAAGCACTCTGTAAACGGTTTGGGCTGGATCCTCAGAAACCGCTGTTTGTATTCATCGGAAGGCTGGTAGGCGAAAAAGCTGCAGATATATTACCGGATGCCATCAGAACAGCTATACATAATACGCAGGGTAATGCATCATTTCTTATCTTAGGAAGTGGAGAAACGGCGATTGAATGGGAATTTCAGCAAATGACGGGTACGCATGCAGGCATTTTTAATGCGGTAATCGGGTACGATGAAAAACTCAGTCACCACATTTATGCAGGCGCTGATTTTCTGTTAATGCCCAGCAGGGTGGAACCCTGCGGACTGAACCAGATGTACTCCATGCGCTATGGAACAGTACCCATCGTGAGGAGTACGGGGGGATTGAAAGATACCGTAGTGGATATGGGAGATTACCAGGGTTTCGGAATCCGTTTTGACCAGGCCAGTATCACTGATGTGGATTATTCTGTTGGGAGAGCGGTATCGGTGTACCGGGATAAAGTTCATCTGGAGTGGATGCGGAAACACATGATGCAGATAGATCACAGCTGGGAGCGTACGGTAGATCAGTACAGGCAGGTTTACCTGAGTTTACAATAAATCAAATCCAATACCATCACCTTATAATTGAAACATGCCCATGAGAACAATTTCCAATTCTGTTTTAGCAGTCATCCTTGGCGGAGGTGCGGGTTCCAGGTTATTCCCGTTAACGATCAGCCGTTCCAAACCTGCAGTACCTATTGCAGGTAAATATCGCCTGGTGGATATCCCCATCAGTAACTGTATCAACAGTAATATCAACAGGATGTTTGTACTGACGCAGTTCAACTCCGCCTCGTTGAACAAGCACATCAAGAATACCTATCATTTCAGCGCCTTCAGTACAGGATTTGTAGACATTCTTGCTGCGGAACAAACACCGGATAACCCGGGATGGTTCCAGGGAACAGCCGATGCGGTAAGACAATCCCTGCGGCATATCTCGAACCTGGAGTTCGACTACATCCTGATCCTCAGCGGCGATCAGCTTTACCAGATGGACTTCAGTGAGATGCTGCTGAACCACAAACAACAGAAAGCAGATATCTCCATTGCCACCATTCCTGTGAACGAAAGGGATGCAACTGAGTTCGGTATTCTTAAAACCAACGAAGAGAACTGTATTACTTCATTCATTGAAAAACCAGCCAGTGATATTTTACCCGAATGGACCAGTGATACCGGCGCTGAAATGCAGCGCGCAGGAAGGAACTACCTTGCTTCCATGGGGATCTATATTTTCAATAAGCATGTGCTGTACAGTTTGTTGAACGAAGCGTATCCTACCGCAACAGATTTCGGTAAGGAGATCATTCCGGAATCCATCGAAAAACACAATGTAGCCAGCTTCCAGTACGATGGGTATTGGACAGATATCGGTAATATTCATTCTTTCTTCGAAGCCAATCTTGAACTGACACAGGAAGTGCCACAATTCAATTTGTTCGATCATAATAAAACGGTTTACACCAGGGCCCGTATGTTGCCGCCTGCCAAGATCAGCGGTACCACACTGGAAAGAACCATTATTGCAGAAGGTTCCATTATTCATGCAAGCCGGATAGAACAAAGTGTGGTGGGGATCCGCTCCAGGATTGGCCATGGTACAACCGTGGTGAATGCCTATATTATGGGGAACGATTATTATGAAACCATCGAAGAGATGGAGACAAACCAGCAGAAGGGCCTGCCCAAAATCGGCATCGGGGATCGTTGTTATATTAAAGATGCTATTATCGACAAGAACTGCCGCATCGGCAACGATGTCCGGATTAACGGTGGAAAAAACCTGGCCAACACTGATCATCCGCTGTATACGGTGAAAGATGGCATAGTGGTGGTGAAGAAAAGAGCGGTGCTGCCCGACGGTTTTAATATCTAGTTATTATACATAATACTGCTAACCAATAACGATTGCCATGGCTTCATCCACTCCATCTTCTATAGCGCCGGGGTTTGTACCCAAACCCAGGCTAAGCCTGGCCCGGATTTTTTTCATGAGTTTTGGGTTCCTGGGAATACAATTCGGATTTGCCCTTCAAAACGGTAATACCAGCAGGATCCTTCGTTCGTTTGGCGCAGATGTGGAACAGTTACCCATGTTCTGGATTGTGGCCCCGCTGGTGGGTATGATTGTACAACCCCTGATCGGCCATTACAGCGACAGAACCTGGAACCGGCTGGGCAGGAGAAAGCCTTATTTTTTAACGGGCGCTTTGTTCTCTGCTGCGGCCCTGGTATTTCTTCCAAACTCCGGCGCCGTATCTTCCTTTATTCCCGCTTTATGGATTGGGGCCGGCATGGTAATGATCATGGACGCTTCTTTCAATGTGGCCATGGAACCCTTCCGGGCATTGGTGGCCGATAATTTACCCGATACGCAAAGAACCAGTGGCTTTGCCGTGCAAACTTTCCTGATTGGGGTAGGAGCCGTGGTGGGATCGGAACTTCCTTCCCTGCTGGCAAAAAACGGGTTCTCACAGGAAGCAGGCGCTACGGGTGTTGCAGACAATATCCGGTATGCGTTTTATATCGGTGCTGCGGTATTTATCGGTGCCATTTTGGTTACAGTGTTTTTTTCCAAAGAATACCCGCCGGCAGAATATGAACAATATCATGGCAGGGATGAAGCTGCAGCAAAAGGAGGTATCGGAGAAATTGTAAAGGACTTTGCACGAATGCCTAAAACCATGAAGCAGTTGGGACTCGTGCAGTTCTTTTCCTGGTTTGCCCTGTTCAGCATGTGGGTGTTTACCACAGATGCAGTTGCCACACATGTTTACGGATTGTCGGGTGATTATGCAAAAACAGTTGCCTACAACGATGCCGGTAATAAAGTGAGTTCGGCATTTGGTATTTATAACCTGGTTGCTGCAGTGTATGCTTTATTTATTCCGCTGGTGGCCAAATTCCTGGGCCGCAAAGGCACCCATGTATTTTCACTGATTGCGGGCGGTGTGGGCCTGATTTCCATCTATTTCATCAAAGATCCCGCCATGCTTACCTATTCCATGATTGGCATAGGGCTGGCCTGGGCCAGTATTTTAGCCATGCCGTATGTGATCCTTTCAGGATCTATTCCTCCGGGAAAACTGGGCATCTATATGGGTATTTTTAATTTCTTCATCACACTGCCCCAGATCATCAATGGTATTTTCGGCGGATGGATTGTCAAAAATATTTACGGAGGTCAGCCTATTTATGCCATTGTACTGGCGGGCTTCTTCATGCTCTGCGCCGCTGTGAGTGTATTGTTTGTATACGATGAGGGCGCCGTTAAAATTAAACTGGAAAAAATATAAAAAGGTTGCCATGAAAAAGCCGTTTGTTCTGGCTGTACTGCTCTTTTTGGTCAGTACAACCCAGGCGCAGTATGCAAGTCTGTATCCTTCTAACTGGTATGTTGGCATGAAATGGAATAAGGTACAGCTTATTGCAAAGGGAGACTATGACGGATTTAAGCAGGAAAAAGTCGTAATCAACTATCCGGGGGTACAGTTGCTGAAAGTTCATTCCTTCGAAAATGGAAAATACCTGGCGCTGGATTTGCTGATTGCGGCCCATGCCAAACCCGGTAATGTGATCATTGAATTTATTGCGAACAATAAAGCGCACGCTGTTGAATGGCCGCTGAAAGCAAGAAGGACCGGTGCGGGAAAAACATTTGCACAGGGAGTGACTGCCAAAGACTTTATTTATTTATTGATGCCGGATCGTTTCAGCAATGGAGATCCCTCCAACGACCGGGTTAGCAGCTACCTCGATACAATGGTGAACAGGAAAGATCCGTTGGTTCGTCATGGCGGTGATCTGCAGGGCGTGGAAAATCAACTGGATTATTTAAAAGACCTTGGCGTTACCGCTATCTGGATGACCCCTGTACTGGAAAACGATATGCCCCTGCAGAGCGAACAGGCCGGTATGATGGCGGGTTATCATGGATACTGGTTTACCGATCATTATACGGTAGACAAACGGCTGGGGGGCAATGCGGCCTATAAAAAACTGGTGGATGCTGCGCATGCCAGGGGAATTAAAATGATGCAGGATGCAGTGTACAACCATGTTGGTATTGAACATTGGTTCTATAAGGATGCTCCTGCCAAAGACTGGATCAACCGCTGGAGCAATTACACCAACACCCATCACCGCGAAGAAACCATGTTTGGGCAGAACGGAAGCGAAGCGGAAAAAAAGATCATGCTCAACGGATGGTTTGTGCCGCATCTTCCGGATGTAAATCAGCGCAATCCCTTTGTGGCCAATTATCTGATTCAGCATGCACTGTGGTCTGTGGAGGAATTTGGCATCGACGGCTGGAGGGTGGATACCTATAAGTATTGCGATGAGGCTTTTATGAATAAAGTAAATACTGCCATGGAAGCGGAGTATCCCGCCATTTCTGTTTTTGGGGAATCCGTTGCCAATACGGTTACCGGAAGCGCTTACTTTACCCGGAATAATTTTACTACCGGCTTTAAACACAATGTACAGGGTGTAACTGACTTTCCCCTGAGCTATGCGATGCTGGAAGCCATCAACAGGCCGCAGGGCTGGACGGAGGGCATGAACAAATTATACATGACCCTGGCCCAGGATATGCTGTATAAGGCTCCTGAAAAAAACTGCATTTTCCTGGATAACCACGATTCGGAGCGGTTCATATCCATGATTGGGGAAGATTTTCAGCAATACAAAATGGGTATCAGTTTGTTGCTGACCCTCCGGGGAATTCCGCAGCTGTATTATGGTACCGAAATCTGGATGAAGAATTTCAAACAGCCCAATGATGGAATGGTGCGATTGGATTTTCCGGGCGGTTTTGCGGGAGACACTGAAAATAAAATGCAGGCATCCGGAAGAACTGCCAGGGAACAGGCGGCTTTTGAGTTTGTCAGAAAACTGGCTAATTTCAGAAAAGACAACAGCGCCGTTCAAACAGGCAGGCTGATGCAATACCTTCCAAAAGACGGGCTGTATGTGTATTTCCGCTACGATCAAAACCATACCGTTATGTGCATTTTGAATGGCGCCGATAAAGCCCGGGATATTCAACTGCAGGATTATGCCGAAAGAACCGGAAATTTTAAAGGGGGATTGAATGTGACGACTGGTGAAACGGTGGAAAATTCCTTTACAATCGGTGCAAAAGAAACCATGATTTTATTACTCCGGTAATTCAGGGAACAGTTAAATTGTAGCATGAAAAAAAGACTGCACCTGTTGGGGGCCTTCCAATGCCTCCTGCTATCTGTTCTGCTGAATGCCCAGGATCAGGGCTATGCTTCCTTTAAAGAATATGCGTTTCCTTCCGAACTCAGCAGTTCGGTCAGCGGCGGTAAAATAGCATGGGCATTGAATGAAGCGGGCAGAAGAAATGTGTATGTAGCTGAAGCGCCGGAGTATAAACCCAGGATGATTACCAGTTACCTGAAAGATGATGGGCAGGAGATCACCAGCCTGACTATTTCGGATGATGGTAAATGGGTGGTTTTTGTAAGGGGAGGAGAGCACAGCGGCAACTGGGAAACCGGGTTGCCGGTGAATCCAGGTTTTGAATTAACGCCCCCTAAAGTACGATTGGTGAGTGTCCCCTTTGCTGGTGGTATTGTACAGGAACTGGCAGAGGGAGATTACCCGGCTGTTTCGCCCGACAGTAAACAGGTGGCATTCATTAAGTCCGGCCAGGTCTGGTTGGTTCCCGTTAATGGGGGCGAGTCTGCCAGAAATCTTTTCACTACAAGGGGCTCCGTTCATTCCCTGGAATGGTCTCCCGCCGGAGACCGGCTGCTCTTTGTTGCCAACCGGCAGGATCATGCCGTTATCGGCATTTATACCGATCAAATCAAACCGTTAAAATGGGTGGCGCCCTCTTTCAGTAAGGACCAGTCGCCCAGGTGGTCTCCCGATGGGTCTTCCATTGTATTTGTAAGAACACCGGGAACAGGCGGGGCCCCGGATTCCATGCTGGCGGGGAGGCATAATCCCTGGAGTATCTGGACTGCAGAACTGGCTACCAATAAAATAACCCGGATCTGGAAGGCCCCTGCTACTTTAAAGGGTTCCTTTCCTACAACCCATGGAACCACTAACCTTCATTGGGTTGCCGGTAACCGTATTGTATATCTTTCCTATGAAGACGGATGGCCGCATTTGTATACCATTGCCGCCACCGGGGGCAAGTCTGTATTGCTTACACCCGGAAAATTCATGGTGGAGCATATACAGATCAGCGCCGATAAAAAATGGCTGGCATTCAGCGCTAATACCGGTCCTGATGCTAAAGACATTGAACGCAGGCATATAGCCCGTGTTCAAATTGAGCGACCCGGAGCCGAAGTGCTGACACCGGGTACCGGCCTGGAATGGACGCCTGTTTTCACCGGGGATGGCCGCCAGTTGGCATTCCTGAGCGCAACTGCGCAGCGGCCACCGGTACCTGCCATCCTGGATACACAGAAAGACGCCGCAGGAGGATTCCGGCTGATTGGAGAACAGTTTGTTTCAGCCAATTTGCCACAGCATCGATTTGTTACACCACAGCAGGTGATCTTTAAAGCGTCCGACGGGGTTTCTGTACATGCAGACCTGTTCCTGGCGGAGGGGCCGGGCAGGAAACCCACCATTGTATATGTACATGGAGGACCTCCCCGGCAGATGCTGCTGGGATGGAACTATTCTGACTATTATTCCAATGCCTATGCTTCCAATCAATACTTAACCAGCCTCGGATTTAATGTGCTGGCGGTGAATTATCGTTTGGGAATAGGTTACGGATATGATTTTCATAAACCGGCCGGAGGTGGCGCTTCCGGGGCCTCGGAATACCTGGATATCAAGGCTGCGGGAGAGTGGTTAAAGACCCGGACTTTTACTGACCCGGCCAGGATAGGTATTTATGGAGGTTCTTATGGCGGGTACCTGACTGCCCTGGCGCTGGCGAGGGATTCTAAATTGTTTGCTGCAGGAGTGGATATTCATGGCGTTCATGACTGGACTATCCGGTTTTCCCAAAACGGGATAGGGGATCGTTATGAAAAAGCGCCTGATTATGAGAAAGCTATGAAGACCGCCTGGCAATCTTCACCGGTCTCTTCTATTCGTAGCTGGACCTCGCCGGTACTGATCATACATGGAGATGACGACAGGAATGTTCAGTTTAACCAGAGTGTGGATCTGATCAGGAGGTTGGAGCAGAAGGGGGTTCCGATGGAAACCCTGATGATCGCAGATGATACCCACCATTGGATGAAACACACCAATTGTGTGGACGTTTACCAGGAGGTAGCTAATTATTTTATTAAAACGCTTAAAAAGTAGTTTTTTACTAGATTTGCAAATAAATTTTCCCTTCGATGAAAAAGCCTATACCGTTTGAAACAGGATGTCATCATTGTACCGTTAGAATGCATTCTGTTTTCAATGTGCTTCAGGGGGATCAGTTGTCTGAAATGAACATGCACAAATCTTGTAATGTATACAAGAAAGGGCAGTATGTTTTTGCAGAAAACGGGTTACCAACAGGCCTTTTTTGTGTGAACAGCGGGAAAGTAAAAATCACCACCACCGGGTACGACGGCAAGGAGCAAATTCTCCGTTTGGCAAAATCCGGTGATATTGTCGGGTACAGGGCATTAATTTCGAATGAACGCTATGCTTCTTCGGCCGTAACACTGGAGGATGCTTCGATCTGTGTCATTGATAAAGATTATTTTTTCAAAGTCATGGAATCCACCCCCAGGCTGATGTTTGAAGTGGTAAAAAAAATCAGCCAGGACCTTAAGACAGCGGAAGATCATATTGTATCGCTTTCTCAGAAAAATGTTCGGGAAAGAATGGCGGAAGCGTTGCTGTTTCTGAAAGCTACGTATGGGCTGGACGAGGATCTGCAAACGATCCAGGTAAACCTTACCCGCGAAGAAATTGCCGACTATGTTGGAACATCAACCGAAAGCTGCATCCGGCTTTTGTCGGAGTTTAACCAGGACAAAATCATCTCTCTCACCGGTAAGAAAATTAAAATTACCAACCTTCCTTTATTGATTCAAACGGCCAATATTGAGGACTAATATTTTTCGAAGAAATAAAACATGACAAAAATCATGTTTAAGGTTAGTTGAACTCATAGTTTACAAATGACAAATAATTGACTTTTGTGCAGTAAATTACTGCTACATGTGTAAACATGCCGATCAAACAAAAAGAATCATTGACCATCTCCTGTCTGAGGTTTATCCCGGGCTGATGTCAAAGATTAAATATGCGTTGTCTTGCGTTTATCAGGAGAGTAGTGATGCTCCGGATAAACTCGTGATGATCGATTTAATTGGTGATCTGAAAAATGAATTCAGTTCTTTAATAACGTATGAACAAAAACTGGTCTTTCCTTCCGTATTGAAAGTATTTTTAACCAAAAAGGAAAATGAGACGCTTCCTAACCTGGTTGATCTGCTGCAGTTGACAAAAAGCAAGGAACATAAAATCATGCACCATGTAAAGAGGCTGATGAATATGCTGGAGAAACCAATGTGGAATACAACAGAACAAGAGATTCTGGCCAAGGCGTTTGTAAATGAGTTTATGCTGGAAAAGCAACTTTGGTATCAGATGATTGATGATCGTATTAATACATGCGGATGTTTCCGGCGTAATTATAATGAGATAGAAAAGATGTACAATAAGCATGGAGATGTGTCCAATGGCAGGCACCAGGGGAAAAACCAGTAAAAGAAATCATCAGGAGTTCTGTATGGATAAAACAGTAGTAAATAAACCACTTTGCTTTCATTGCGGTGATACCTGCAGCAGCGAAGTCTTGATTTCATTTGATGAAAAGAATTTCTGCTGTACGGGGTGCAAAATGGTATACCAGATACTGAATAAGAGCGAACTCTGCGACTATTATAGTTTTAATGAGGTGTCCGGTGTAAAAGTGGATTCCAACAGGGATTCCGATAAATTTGCTTTTCTCGACAATCCGGCCATTGCTGCCAGGTTCATTACTTTTGCGAACCAGCAACAAACAGCCCTTAAATTCTATCTCCCGCAGATTCACTGCAGTTCCTGTTTATGGTTGCTGGAAAATCTGCATAAACTGAACCCCGCCATTTATTTTTCATCCGTAAACTTCCCTGCCAAGGAGGTAACGGTTCATTTTGACCAGTTTCGTTTATCTGTTCGTGAACTGGCTGAATTGCTTGCTTCTGTAGGATATGAACCCCATATTACGCTGGATAGTACCAATGATTCCGTAAAGGAACACAGCATGCTTTCCCGTAAGGCCCTGATTAAAATCGGTATTGCCGGATTTTGTTTTGCCAATATCATGATGCTGAGCTTTCCCGAATACCTGGGCCTGGAAACGCTGGCCAGGGACGGTCTGGATCCACGTATGTTCAGGATATTGAACCTCTTACTTTCTTTACCGGTACTTTTTTACAGCGGCACTGAATTTTTTGTAAATTCCTGGTATGGCTTTAAGCAAAAAATGCTCAACATTGATGCGCCTATTTCCCTTGCGCTGGTGGTCGCTTTCCTGAGGAGTATATATGAAATAGGAACAGGAACCGGCGCCGGCTACCTAGACAGCATGACCGGTATCATTTTCTTTATGCTGCTGGGCAGGGCTTTCCAGACCAAAACATTTGCAGATCTTAAATTCAACCGCGATTACAAAGCCTATTTCCCCATAGCTGTTTGCAAACTCAATGAAAATAAAGAAGAGTCTTATCTGCCGGTAACGGAAGTGAGTGTAGGCGATAGCATCCGCATCCGGAACAATGAAGTTATTCCCGTAGACGGGATCCTGATTCAGGGAAAGGCGGAGATTGATTATAGTTTTGTGACCGGAGAAAATGAAACCACTACGGTCAAAATAGGGGAGATCGTTTATGCGGGCGGAAAACAGACCAATGGGGTGATTGATTTACTGGTGGTCAAACCATTTTCCCAAAGCAATTTTACCCGCTTGTGGAACAATGAAGCATTTAAAAAAGAAGAGAAGAACGGTTATACATTCACCGGTATTATCAGTAACTATTTTGCCGCAGGGGTATTGTTAATTGCATTCGGGGCATTTATTTACTGGATGAAGGTGAATCCAGCCAATGCATGGGACGCCATGACGGCCGTGCTGATTGTAGCCTGCCCCTGTGCATTGCTGCTTACCACCACCTTTACACAGGGTTTCCTGCTGAATATATTCAGCAGGTATGGCCTGTACCTCAAGAATGGTAGTATCATGCAAACCATTCCTTTCATTAATCATATCGTTTTTGATAAAACAGGCACCCTTACTTATCCGAATATTTCAACGGTTAAATATGAAGGAACACCCCTTTCCACCGGGGATGAGTTTGTGTTTGCCTCCATGTTTGCACAATCGCTTCACCCGCTCAGTAAGAGCATTACACATTCCCTCCGGGTAAAAGGAAAAGCGCTGGAAAATATCAAAGAAGTTGCCGGTGGCGGTATAGAGGCCTGGGAAAATGATACCCATTACAAATTGGGTTCCGCTGATTTTGTTGGAAAGCAGGGCGTGGTTAAAACAGGATCCGAAGTGTGGGTTTCCGTAAACGACAAAGTGCTGGGAAAATATGAGGTAGCCAATCTGCTTCGCGAACATGTGGATGACATGATTAACCGTATTCCATGTGATGTTTCTGTTTTAAGCGGAGACAACAACCGATCCGAGCACTACCTGGCCGAACAATTTCACAGAAATGTACAATACCGGTTTAACCAGTCTCCCGAAAACAAACTGGAATACATAGCATCGCTCAGGGATAAAAATGCCACCGTCATGATGGTGGGAGACGGGCTGAATGATGCAGGTGCATTGAGCAAAAGCAATATCGGCCTTGCGGTAGTAGACAATACCGTTCAGTTTTCACCGGCAAGTGATGCCATCATGCTGGCGGAAAAACTGCCGCTCCTGTTGCAATATATCCGGGCGGCCAAACAATCAAAGCGCCTGATCACGCTTACCTTTATTATTTCCCTGGTTTATAATTTTTTTGGTATTTACTTTTCGGTAACCGCGCAAATGTCTCCGCTGGTGGCTGCTATCCTGATGCCTTTGAGTACGCTGAGCATTGTACTCACCACGCTTACAGGGTCCTGGCTGATTGAAAAGAACTGCTTTAAAGATGTAAATAAACCGATTGCACAATAAACGAACCAAATCAAAACCGACACATATGAAAAAAAATGTAGGATCACTCGACAAGGCTATCAGGATACTGCTGGCATTGCTGGTTGGGGTCTTATACTTTACGGGAGCAATAGAGGGAACAACAGCCGTTGTGTTGCTGGTGCTGGCAGGAATATTCATTCTTACCAGTATAATCAGCTTCTGCCCGCTTTACCTGCCGTTTGGTATTTCAACCTGCCCCAAAGCGCATCATCATGCGCCCCCTCAACAACATTCCAATCACCATAAAAAACATAAAAAGTGATCGTAATCGTACTGCTTCTTGCTGTTAGCCTGATTGTGGCTGTTGGTTTTCTGACGGCATTCATATGGAGCGCCCAATCCGGGCAGTTTGATGACAGTTTTTCACCGGCCAATAAAATTTTATTCGATAATAATCAAGAACCAATCAATAAGAACCAATAAATATGCAACTAGAAAAATTCACCTACGACAACAGGCTCGTCCGGAACTTTGCTTATGCAACAATAGTTTGGGCAATTGTAGGAATGCTGGTGGGGGTGATTGCGGCTTTCCAGCTCGCATTTCCCGCACTTAACCTAGGTATTCCGTTTACCACATTCGGACGTATACGTCCCTTACACACCAATGCGGTTATATTTGCATTTGTAGGCAATGGTATATATACCGGTGCCTATTATATGCTGCCAAGATTGCTGAAGACCAGTATGTGGAGCCCGCTTTTAGGCAAAATCCATTTCTGGGGCTGGCAACTGATCATTGTGTTTGCCGCCATTACACTTCCCCTCGGTTTAACAGAAGGCAAGGAGTATGCAGAGCTGATCTGGCCGATCGATATCGCCATTACCCTGATCTGGGTGATATTTGGCGTGAACATGTTTGGCACCATTTTAACCAGGAGAGAAAGGCATTTATATGTTGCCATCTGGTTCCTGATTGGTACATGGGTTACTGTGGCGCTGCTGCATATTGTGAACTCATTTGCTTTGCCAACCTCTCTTACCCATAGTTACAGCTGGTATGCAGGTGTGCAGGATGCGCTGGTACAATGGTGGTACGGACACAATGCGGTGGCATTCTTCCTGACCACGCCATACCTGGGATTGATGTATTATTTTGTTCCTAAAGCTGCCAACAGACCGGTATATTCCTATCGCTGGAGTATCATCCACTTCTGGGCGCTGATTTTTATTTATATCTGGGCAGGACCACACCACCTGTTGTACACTGCATTGCCAGACTGGGCCCAGTCATTGGGTGTGGTATTCAGTATCATGCTGATCCTTCCAAGCTGGGGCGGTATGCTGAACGGTATATTCACCTTACGTGGTGCATGGGATAAAGTGAAAGAAGATCCTATCCTGAAAATGTTTGTAGTGGCATTGACCTGCTATGGTATGAGTACGTTTGAAGGTCCGATGCTGTCTTTGAAAAACGTAAACGCCATTGCACACTATACCGACTGGATCGTGGCGCACGTGCACGTTGGTGCATTGGGCTGGAACGGTTTCTTAACATTCGGTATGCTGTATTGGCTGATACCAAGATTGTTTAACACCAAACTATATTCCGTAAAATGGGCCAATACACACTTCCTGATCGGAACCATTGGTATCCTGTTATATGCCATCCCAATGTATTGGGCTGCATTTTCACAGGCGCTGATGTGGAAAGAATTTACCCCGGAAGGCCAGTTGAAATACCAGTTCCTGGAAACCGTTACCCGTATCATTCCAATGTATATTTTAAGAGGATTGGGAGGAACCATTTACCTGGGTGGCGTAATTCTGATGGTGGTTAACCTGGTTAAGACCATTAAGAGCGGTTCCTTTGTTGCAACGGAAGAGCACGAAGCGCCCTCTCTCAAATCCATTCCGCTGCCGCAGGGTAAGGTTTTCTGGCACTCATTGATTGAACGCAGGCCTGTTCAGATGCTGGTAATGAGCCTGATTGTGGTATCTGTTGGCGGAGCCATTGAGCTGATCCCAACTTTCCTGGTGAAAGAAAACGTTCCTACCATCAGTACCGTTAAACCATATACTCCGCTCGAATTGCAGGGTAGGGATATTTATGTGCGTGAAGGCTGTTATACCTGCCACTCACAAATGGTACGTCCTTTCCGTGATGAAGTGGCCCGTTATGGTGATTACTCCAAATCAGGAGAATTTGTTTACGACCATCCGTTCCAGTGGGGCAGTAAGCGTACCGGTCCGGACCTGGCACGTGTTGGTAATAAATACCCAAACAGCTGGCATTACAGGCACATGTATGCACCTGATGAAATTTCTCAGGGAAGTATCATGCCTGCATATCCTTGGCTGATTGAGGATGACCTGGACATTTCCACCACACCTGCAAAAATCAGGGCTATGCAAACACTGGGTGTTCCTTACGAAGAGGGATATGCAGAGAAAGCTAACCAGGATCTGCAGATTCAGGCAGACGAGATCGCTACCGAGCTGAAAGCGGGTAAAATCAAAGCGAATAGTAAGAAAGAGATCATTGCATTGATTGCTTATTTACAGCGTTTGGGCACTGATCTGAAAAAAGCTCCGGAGAAAGAAGTTAAAAATCTTCACTAAAAACATACTATGAAATTCAAACATTATCTCACCAGTATCGACCATGTCAGCATCTATCCGATGATCTCACTGCTGATCTTTACTGTATTTTTTGGAGTGGTAACCTGGTATGTTTTCAGCGCCAGCAAAGACTCCATGAATGAAAGAAGTAATATTCCAATCAATGACTGATAAATAAAAATATATGACACTTACATTTAAACCATACCAACAACTGTTCAGGAGGAAAGCCATCTGCCTCGTTGCCCTGTTGTTATCTGTTTGCACCGGCGGGTCTTTGTTTGCACAGGCTGCTGATGCGGCTGCAGCAGAACCGGCAAAGGCACCGGAAGTATATTACGACAGTTTTTTTGCTTATACGCTGTTGGGTGTTACGGTATTACTGGCTGCTGTGATCTACGTATTGGGCAATGTCTTCATTATGGCCATCCGTAACAAGATAGCCGAGCAGAAGAAAAACGGTACATTCACCAAAGCGGCTATCCTGATTTTAAGTTTCACGGCTGCCGGCAATTCGCTGATGGCACAGGATGCGGCGGCCACTGCTGCCAATACAGTCGTTTCTGAAACCACCATGTATTTCATCGGTTCCGTACTTGTCCTGGAACTGGGCATCATTTTTTATTTTACCTTTGGGATCAGGAACTTCCTCAGGAAAGAGGCAGCGATAACTGTTGATGCAGTAACAGGCGAAGTAGTGGTGAAGGAGAAGATTCACTGGTTTGACCGCCTGTACAAAAGGAATACGCAGGAAGATATCATCAAGCTGGACCTCGGCCACGATTACGATGGCATTAAGGAATTGGATAACAGTGTTCCAGCATGGTGGCAGTGGGCGTTTGCTTTTACCATGGTGTTTGGTGTGATCTATATTTACAACTATCATATTGCAGGCACAAGGCCCCTGCAACAGAAAGAATTACAGATGTCAATGGATATAGCCGCTGCAAGGCAGGCTGCATACCTAGAGAAATCCGCCAATAATGTGGACGAGAAAACAGTTAAGATGTTGGGTGAAGCGGATATCGCAGCGGGTAAGACACTGTTTACCAAGCCGGGAGCCTGCGCTACCTGTCATGCTGAAAACGGAAGCGCTATCGTGAACGGTGCGCCTGGTATCGGGCCAAATCTTACCGATGAATACTGGATACACAAAGGAGATATCGGCTCCGTTTTTTACTCCATTAAATATGGCTGGCCCGAGAAAGGGATGAAGTCCTGGAAAGATGATTATTCTCCCATGCAGATCGCCCAACTGGCCAGCTATGTGAAATCGCTGAAAGGAACCAACCCAACCCCTGCTAAGGAAAAACAGGGTGAGTTGTTTACAGAGGATGGCACCGCACCGGTACCTGCAGCAGATTCTGCAGCTGCCAAAACAAAATAAAATTGAACCGTTATGAGTAGTGAACAGGGAAATGAAGATTTCAGGAACCGGCATTCCACAGTAACCGAGAAGGGTAAACGTAAATGGGTGTATGCGTTAAAGCCCAAGGGCCGTTTTTACCAATACAGAACATGGCTGAGTTATTTTTACCTGGTTCTGTTCTTTGCCCTGCCTTTTATTAAGCTGGATGGGACGCCGATGTTCCAGTTCAATTTCCCCGAAGGGGAATTCACTTTCTTCGGTCAGTTGTTTACACCCCAGGACTTTATCATGTTCGGAATAGGCATGCTTATTGCCGTTCTGTTCGTTATCATATTTACTTTGATCTACGGAAGGGTATTCTGCGGATGGGTTTGCCCCCAAACCATATTCATGGAAATGGTCTTCCGTAAGATCGAGTACCTGATCGAAGGCGATGGCAACAAACAACGCCTGAATGATAAAAAAGACTGGACAACCGAAACCTATGTTCGCAAAGCGATCAAGCATATTATTTTCCTGTTGATCTCATTCATGATTTCCAACACTTTCCTCGCCTATATTATAGGTATTGATGAGTTGTTTAAAATCATGCGTGAGCCGGTTTCGGAACACATTGTTGGATTTATTGCCATTTTCTTCTTCACGCTGGTATTTTATGCCGTTTATGCATTTATCCGGGAAATCGTTTGTACCGTGGTTTGTCCTTACGGAAGGCTGCAGGGAGTATTACTCGATAAGAATTCCATCCTGGTGGCTTATAATTACCTGAGAGGGGAGCCCCGCGATAAGAAGAATACAGCCAGTACAGGCGATTGTATCGATTGTAAAATGTGTGTGAATGTTTGTCCAACCAATATCGATATCCGGAACGGTACACAACTGGAATGTATTAACTGTACAGCCTGTATCGATGCCTGCAATATGATGATGAAGAATGTGGGCAAGGAGCCGGACCTGATTACTTATGCATCTGAAAACACGATTGCCACCGGTAAAAAATTTGAGTTTACTTACCGGATTAAGAGCTATACCGCGGTGCTCGGTATCCTGATGGTTTTACTGGGTGTCCTGGTTGCCACCAGGACTACTTTCGATGCCACCATTATGCGCGTACCCGGACAAACCATACAGGAGAACGCCGATGGCACCATCAGTAACCTTTACCGGATCAAAGTGACCAATAAGAGTAATAAAGCGCTTCCTTACCATCTTGAGGTGGCAGATCCCACTATTAAACTGGAAAGGATCGGGCTGCCGCTGGATTCGCTGAAAGGCCGCCAGCTTACCGAAGAAACCTTCTTCATTAAAGTAAAACCTGCCGACGTACATAAACGAAAAGTGAAATACGATATCCGGTTAATGAGTGGAAATAAGGTTATGGATACAAAAACAGCTACTTTTATCAGTGAATTTTAAAAACTAATCAAATGGGTTGGGGTACCAGAATAATTATCGCCTACGTTGCCGGTGTTTGTTTCATACTGTTCTTTGTTGTAAAGAGCATGATGCTGAATACAGAAATGGTTGAAGAGGATTACTATAGCAAGGAACTGGCCTATAACACATATATTGAAAGTGTGGCCAATGCCGGCAGCCTGGCTCAACCTATCGCTATTACCGATAATGACGGCCAGGTTGAGGTCAGTATTGATTCTGTAACTGCCGGATCACTGAGCAAGGGACAGGTGCACTTCTACAACCCCGCTTCTGAAAAAGCCGATAAAAAACTGACCCTGAATCCTTCCGCTTCCGGCAGGTACTTCTTCGATAAAAGCAGCTTTGTTAAAGGAAAATACATTGTGCGTGTTTCCTTTGAACTGAATGCCAAACCCTACTTTACCGAGCAGGTTATTTTTATTCAATAGCAACTTATGGAGCTACTGATCATAACAGCATTTCTGGCGGGCCTGGGCGGTAGTATCCACTGTGTGGGCATGTGCGGACCGCTGGCCCTTTCTCTGCCTTTCCGGATGTTCAGTGCACCGGTAAAATGGATCGCCATAATGCTTTATAATGCAGGAAGGGTTACCGCTTATGCTTCCATCGGGTTACTGGTGGGCCTGGTAGGCAGGGGTGTAAACTGGTTCGGGTTAACGCAAACCCTCTCTGTCATACTTGGCACCCTGATTGTGCTTTCAGTGATCGTTCCCCGTTTATTTGCCAATAAAAAAATCAAATTACCTGCAGGCATATCTAATGCGCAGATGAATGCATTGCAGTTCCTGATGAAGAAACAACAGGCGGGATGGATGTATCCTGTGGGGATACTCAATGGATTTTTACCCTGCGGGCTGGTGTACATGGCTGTAGCGGCGGCTGTAGTGGCCGGCGAACTGAGTAAGTCGGTCATGTTTATGACTTTCTTTGGCCTTGGAACCATTCCTGCGATGGTACTGGTAATCATTGCCGGGCAAAGCATGTCTGCCCGAATGAAAACCAATTTCCGTAAGATGGTGCCGTTGGTATCGCTGGTGATCGGTACATTGCTGGTACTTCGCGGGCTTAACCTGGATATACCTTATATCAGCCCGTATATGTCGCCTAATTTAACAGGAAACAACGCCATTGATTGCCATTGATCTTTGCGGGTTACAATTGAGAAATCCAGATTCTTCTGGCGCCTTCCTTGCCCCAGTCTTTCAACCCTTTATTGAGTTCGGCCAGCATTTGTTGCCTGGTTACTTTCTTCCCCTTCTGTGCCGGGTTCAGCTGTGCTGCCGTAGGTTCAATCAATTCCAGTTTAGTGGCAAACCAGGTAGTGTATAAGCGTGGTACAGCCAGTCCCAGGATCAATCCCGGTAAACCGGAAAAGCTTTCGGGTCCGGCGCTCACCGGAATCTGATCGGTGTAAAAGGCCACTACGTACACGGAATCGCAAATTTTGGTAACAGCCTTCCTGCATTCAAATCCTGCAATCTCGCGGGTTTCGTTGCTGATTTTCCATTCCAGGTTCCGGACGGAATCTTTGAGCAGGTAGGTGTTTTCGAAAATATCTTTCTGGCTGCTGATGGCGCCGGCCAGCAAATCTGTTATGATTGCATCCGATTCACTGGGCTTTGACCCCCACATCATATACCTGTTGTCGGGGTTTTCTTTGGCCAGTTTGTAAACCGATTTACTGCTGTTGAATTTCAACTCATAAATATCGGTTACAAATTTGGGAATGGCTTTCATTCTTTCTGCGTTCCATACATTGTCGGCATCATCTTCCAGCGGTTTGTGCTGGTTGATTTTCTTTTCGTATTCCACGCGTCCGTACTGGATGAATTGGGTTTGAGCGGAGGCAGTAAGTACAAATAAACTGAATAGGAGTGTGGTGATTGTTTTCATATTAAAATCCTGCATTTGCGGGTTTACCATTTTTATTGAAATTCCAGATCAGCGACAACAGGAAATAGCGCTGAATGGTTTGATTGGTAGTTTCAGAAATGAAGTTGCTGTTAACATTTCTCCTGATGCCCAGGTTTTGGTTGAGGATATCATTCACATGCATTTTGATTTCCCACTGATCGTTTTTGGAAATGCCCTTCCTTACAGAGCCGCTCACCAGGTAAACATCGCGCTGGTTGGCGAATACCGCTGTTTTCTGGTACAGATTGGCCTCCAGTTCCAGGTCTATATAGGTTTTGATCTTCTTGAATTTGAACTGCAGGTTCGAATTCACATTATACGACCAGTATTTGGTAACGATGTCCGGGCGAATGGAAGAACTGGAATGATTATAGTTTGCATCGAAATTTAACCAGTAATTGATCCATTTATCCGACCAGTAGCCGGAGTTGATGCTGAGATTCCAGGAATTGTTCTCCGTGATATTATTAACCCCGTTTACCTTGCTGGCATACCTGGACCTGGACGGGCCTGCGCCAAAACCAAGATTCATGGAAGGAACCACATCAAATCCATAATTGGCACGGGCAGACAGGTTGTAATTGCCGTCTACATTAATGGCCTGGGATACCCTTCTTCCCAGTTCATCCACAAAGCTTGCATTGGAAATGGCATTGTTGGTTTGTGTGTAGTTTACATTCACAGACATATACCTGCTTTTCAATACTTTGAAATCAGAAGCGCGGAAACTGAACTTGTTCACAAAAGACTGTTTCAGGTCAGCATTACCAATGGTGATATTCAGCGGGTCTATATTATCGATGATCGGTTGTATCTGTTGCAGGTTAGGGTTTTGAGTGCTTCCATTGTAGCTAAAGGTTACCCTTCTTTGCTGCTTTGGGGTATAGTTGAAGGTGAAGGAAGGAATGAAATTGTTAAAGGTAACTTCCCTGCCGGTATTTTTTTTAAGGTCATTCATTTTGTACACTGTAGTCCCCAATCCGCTTCCCAGGTTAAAGTTGAACTTCTTTACATTGTAACGGAAACTCACACTGCCGGCATGCCCCGCCGTATTAAAAATGAAATGATTGCTCAATGAATCCACGGTGGTTTCATACTTGCCGCTGCCGTTTTTGGTGAACGTATTTTTTTCTGCATCGTTCTTATTGATATTCAGTTTGTAGTTGAGTACCAGGAACGTGTTTTTCCAAAGCGGTTCAGTATAAGCGAGCGAGGAGTTTACGGTGGTTACCTGTTGTTTGTTCACTTTTTTCTGATCAATATTATCCAGCCTGGTCAATGTGCCGGAGGCGTCAAAATAACTGTTCTTTGCCAGCAGGAAACCGTTTTCTTCCCTGTTATTAAAATTGAAATCGGAGTTGATGGTAATGGTTCTCCCGGTTTTTTTGAATTTCTTTCTCCAGAGCAGATTGTTGTTGAGTGTATTGTTTTCATCAGCATTGGAAGTGGTCCGGTCGCTTTCATTGATGATCTTGTTGTCTTCGCTGATGGATCTTCCCAGGTAGTTAGTCCTGGTATTGCTGTTGATAGCAGAACCACGAACGGTCAGTTTCAAAGAACTGCTCGAGTCGATCTGCCATTCATAAAAGCTGGTGATCTTATGTCTGTTACGGGAGGCATCCTGGTTTTGATCGGTGGTATTGATAAAACTGGTATCGGGCAGGATATTCTGCGTTTTACTGGTGGTAATACCGGTTACATCCAGTTGGTTGAACTGGTAGGTATTGTTGCTATTGTGTTTGTCTTTGTTCCATTTATTACTGAAATGCAAACCACCCGTAAAAGAATTGGGATAGCCGCGACCCCAACTGAATTCGTCGCCGGAACTCCATATCATAATACCGCCGTCATCGTTGATTTCGGTGGTGGTATTTGCATCGCCCGCATAGTTCCTGTTTTCATCCCAGTTCAGCGATTCAAAACGGGTATTGTCTGTAGTGAGGTAACCCGATACTTTTCGTTTCCCTTTAAAGGCATTACCCAGGAGTTTTCCATACCGGTACTTATCAAAATCCGTTCCTGCCTCCGCTTTTCCGAAATAACCTTTCTTCTTGTCTTCCTTTAGTTGAATATTGAGGGTCTTGATTTTCTGTCCGTCGTCTATCCCGGTGAAAGCAGCCTGATCAGTTTTTTTGTCGAAGGATTGGACCTTGTCTACTGCATCAGCCCGGAGGTTCTTCGTAACCACGGCCGGGTCATCGCTGAAAAATTCTTCTCCGTCTACCAAAACCTTCTGTACTCTTTCGCCCTGCGCCGTAATTTCTCCCTTGCTGTTGACCTGGATCCCGGGCATTTTACGTAAAAGCTCCTGTACATCTGCGTTGGCGCTTACTTTAAAACTATCGGCCCTGTATTCGGTGGTGTCTCCCTTCATCCGTATGGCGCTGATATTTTGTTTTACAATCACTTCCTGCAGCAGGGTAGCTTTGGTGAGGATGGCTACTTTACCCATATCGGTCGGCAGATCGTTTGCAACCTGTACAATATCGACAAAGTCTGCATAGCCGGGATAGCTGATCATCACCAGGTATTTATCTCCGGCAATTTGCGGGATCTCAAATTTTCCTGATTTATCGGTGCGGGTATATTTGAGCAGTACGGAGTCTTTGGGCCTTAGCAAAGCAATCACTGCATTGCTGAGATTTTGTTTATTCAGTGTATCCGTTACATAACCTTTCAGTACGCCCTGTTTAGACTGGGCGTACAATCCTGTAAAAAGCAGGCAGGTGCAAAACAATAGCAGGCTAAGTCTTCTCATAATTGCAGTGGTATTCGTCTGGTGATGAATAATGTTGTAAATTCAACAAATCTCCGTGCTAAACTAAATATTTAGTTATAACATTAAGTTAAAATGTATAAATGGCAAAGTCCAATTCCAATCAGTCAATGAACAAAACCATTATTTCTACCGATAAAGGAGTGCGTAGATCAAAGAAGGTTGGAATGCAGGAACAAAAAAAATATGAGGAAATCCATTTTGTAGACACAAACCAGCCCGTTTGGAATTATTCGCTGTTTACAGATGAAGATGTGCGCAATTTTCAACAGGGAACGCATTACAGCCTGTACAATTATTTTGGAAATAAGCAGATTACAGTGATGGATACCCAGGGTACATATTTTGCCGTATGGGCGCCCAATGCAACCTTCATTTCCGTAACAGGCTATTTTAATAACTGGGACAAATCTTCGCATCCGCTGAGAGTGCGGCAGGATAACTCGGGCATATGGGAAGGGTTTATACCCAATGTGCATACAGGAGAAGCTTATAAATATCATATTCACGGATACCAGGGGGTACAGTTAGACAAAGGCGACCCCTTTGCCCATTTCTGGGAGAAACGGCCTTTTACCGCATCCATTACCTGGCAGCCCGCTTACGACTGGAAAGATACGGATTGGATGAAGACCCGGAAAAAACACAACGCACTTAAATCGCCTTGCACTGTTTATGAAGTGCACCTGGCCAGTTGGATGCGTCCGGATAAAAACGATGAAGAGTCTTATAACAGTTATGCGCAGATTGCAGAAAGACTGGTGCCGTATGTACAAGAAATGGGCTTTACGCATGTGGAGTTTATGCCTGTAATGGAACACCCTTTCGATGGTAGCTGGGGATACCAGGGGACCGGTTATTTTGCACCCACTTCGCGTTTCGGATCTCCGCAGGATTATGCAGCGCTGGTGGACGCCTTTCACCTGGCGGGTATTGGTGTGATCCTGGACTGGGTTCCATCGCATTTTCCTTACGACGCACATGGCCTGTTTATGTTCGATGGAACACATACCTATGAATATGCAGATATGCGCAAAGGGTATCACCCCGACTGGAATTCTTATATTTTTAATTATAAGAGAGGGGAGGTTAAATCATTCCTGATCAGCAGCGCCCGTTTCTGGTGCGATCTTTTTCATACAGACGGCTTAAGGGTAGATGCAGTCAGCTCCATGCTCCGGCTGGATTACAGCAGAAACCTGGGACAATGGGAGGCCAATGAGTACGGCGGCAACGGGAACCTGGAGGCCATTGCCTTTATCAAGGATCTCAATGAAACTTTGTACCGAGACTTCCCGGATATTCAAACCATTGCAGAAGAAGCAACCGACTGGCCAAAGATCAGTAAACCTACGTTTGAAGGCGGGCTTGGCTTTGGAATGAAATGGATGATGGGATGGATGCACGATACACTGGATTATTTTAAACTGGATCCCATATTCCGCCAGTTTCACCAGGATAAGTTTTCATTCAGCATGATGTATTTTTATGATGAGAACTTTATGTTGCCTTTAAGCCACGACGAAGTGGTACATGGCAAGAGCCCGATGATTTATAAAATGCCCGGTGATGAATGGCAGAAATTTGCCAATCTCCGGGTGTTGTACACCTATATGTTTACACACCCCGGCGCAAAGTTGCTCTTCATGGGCAACGAGTTTGCCGCTACCGCTGAATGGAATCATAAAACGGAGCTGCAATGGGACCTCCTGCAGTATGTGAGCCATGGGGGCATGAAATATTGTGTGCAGAAACTGAATGAACTTTACCGGTCGGAGCCTGCTTTGTATGAGAAACAGTTTGAACCGGGCGGATTTGAATGGGTGGACCTGAACCACCGGAGCGATTCTGTGATGGTATATAAAAGAAAGGGGAAAAAGGAGAAGGACGATGTGCTTGTGATCCTGAACGTTACACCGGTGGTCCGCAACGATTGGGAAATTTATGTACATGGTAAAGGAAAATGGACAGAGATCTTTAACAGCGATGCCAAAGAATTCTGGGGAACAGGGGATGTATTCAATCCTTCCATTCCGTCCGAACTTGTGGATAAACCTTCCGGGTGCTATAAAATTAAAGTGCACCTGCCCGCATTGGGCGCCGTTGTACTCCGTTAACCGGTACGTAATTAATTTCAACTGGTCTGTAACATAATCCCGGTTGCATCGTTTCATGAAAAAAACGAATGAAAAAGATCATATCCCTTGCGCTCTGCCTGCTGGTATTGCAGTTGGGTTTTGCCCAGAAAGAAGTGAGTGAAGCCAATAGTCAAAAAAGGCCTGTATCCGGATTCCATAGTATCAAAGCATCTTCAGGAATTGAAGTGCTGATTACCAAAGGCGGCCGGGAAGAACTGGCTGTGTCTGTTGGTGACCTGGCCTACCTGGACCAGGTAAAAACAGAAGTGTCCAATGGTGTACTGAAGATTTACCGGGAAGGAGAGTGGAAATTCTGGAATACCTGGAAAAACTGGAAAGTAAGGGTATATGTATCGTATACCCACCTGGATGAACTGGATGCCAATAGCGGGGCATCTATTTCCGGAACCGATCTTCAGCTCAATACATTGAATGCTTATGCCAGTAGTGGCGGCTCCATCAAAATCAGTGGTAAGGCAGACGTGCTGGATATAGATGTAAGCAGTGGCGGTTTATTCCGAGGATCCGATTTTGAAACAACCAAATGTTTCGCCAAGGCGTCCAGCGGAGGAAATGCACAAATAAACGTAGTGAAAGAATTATCTGCAAAAGCCAATAGTGGCGGATCTATTCGCTATAAAGGCGAAGGATTGATCAGGGACATCAACACCAATAGCGGTGGGTCCATAAAACGGCAGCTTTAAACAAGAGGAGCTACAGGTGGGGTTTACCCACCTGTTATCCACTTTATTGCCGCATAACAATTTGTTCACCTAAACTTTATCATTCGTTCATGCCAAAGTTGTTGCTTGCATCAAACAACCCCGTATGAAAACAATTTTTTGCAACCTGCTGGTTAATGCAACAGGACAGTTACTGCAGGAACATGCATTTGATCATCTATCGGATGAAAAGCTGTCCCGGATGAATCAATGCCTTACCCAATTGAATCAACCAGTGTTAGCGGCAGACAGAAGCAGCGCTGAACATGAACTGTTGCAATTGTGTGGTGAAGCCAACCTGTATACGGAAACAACCACACCACAGTCTATTCATCAGTGGCTGGTAGTAATGAACCTGTCCGGGAACAATATTATGCCTGCGCCGGGTTTGATGGAAGAGGAATTGTAACGGTAAAAACAGTACCCTTCCCCAGTTCACTCCAGGTGATGTTGAGCAAGCCCTTATGGTATTGTTCCATGATTCTTTTACTCAGCGATAAACCGATCCCCCAGCCCCTTTTTTTAGTAGTGAAGCCTGCTTTGAATACTTTGTTCAGCAGGTGTTTTGGAATCCCTTTACCGGTATCCTGCACCTGAATCAGTAACTGATGACCCTGTTGCAGAAACCGGATATGAATGGCGCCCTTTCCCTCCATCGCGTCCAGCGCATTCTTCAACAGGTTTTCGAAGACCCAATCAAACAAGGTTGGAGAAAGGTAAACCTGAAGTGATTCCAGGTTACCCGGATCAATCGTAAAGATGACCTGCTCACTGCTTCTTTTTTTCATGTAGTTCAGTACAGCCATCACCTGTTCAACAGGATAATGTAATTCCAGGTGCGGCGTGCTTCCGATTTTGCCAAAGCGGTCGGAGATCAGCATCAACCGGTTAAGATCTTTGGTGATTTCCGGAACAATGGTTTCATTCTCTTTTTTCTCCTTTAAAATTTCCAGCCAGCCTTCCAGGCTGCTGAGCGGGGTCCCCAGTTGGTGGGCTGTTTCCTTGGCCATGGATGCCCAGAGCTGGTTCTGTGCACTCCTGTACCTGGTTTGCAAGGAAAAAAAAGCAATGGCAATGAAGAGCGCCACAATCACCAGTTGTATGATGGGATACCATCTTACTTCTTTCAGCAGTTCGCTTTCTCCGTAATAGTAATGGATAACGGTATAGGGATTGTCTTTTAATACCAGCACAATCGGGTGTTTGTTGTATCGCTTAAATTCCGCCAGTTTGAGCCTGAGATAATTGGAGTCTTCCCTTACCCTTGCCGTATCGATGTTGATGAAATTGCCGGTTGGTATGTCCTGCTCATTGGTTTCAATAATGGGGATTTCCTTGTTCTCGGAAGAAATTTTAGAAGCCAGGTTAATACTGACGGTGTCTGAGGAATTTAAAATGGTTCTTTCTGCTTCCACCCATGCTTCCACATTCTTCCGCTCTTCCACAGAAATTTTTCCGGCCACATACCGGGAGTACACGATGGTTCCGCTGACAATGGCAACAGCAATCAGAATCAGCAGCGATTTCCAATGAAATAAGGATCCAATCATTGCACTAAAAATACGGTTATCCGGCTATACAATAAAACAGCCCCATAGGGGGGCTGCATTATTGTATATTGGTTTTTGTATAGGTACGGATCAGAATAAACCTTTTTTGAGTGTTTTGGTTCCCTGTCCGATTTTGAATCCATTGTTGTAGATCTCAATTTTATAGTTGCCGTCTTTAAAGCGATCTGCCTGTTTCCAGTCGAAGCTTACAGGGATGACCTTATTCTGTTCGTAATTCACAGTAACCTTGCTGGTATAAGGTCTGCTGCCCTCGTCTCTTGTGTTGAAATTAGCCCCTTCAGTAACTACCTGGCCATCGGTGCCGGTAACAACCACATAGAAATCTTTGGTGCCGGAAGGGGTGATTTTATTTTCGTCGATCACAAAAGAGATCCGGACCAGGTCGGCGCGTTTAGCCGTACTGGTTTCCCGTTCCTTGCCACTGCTTTTTACTTTGATGGCAGTGATGGCGATATTGGTTGCACGGAGGGTGGAAGCCACATCCACTTTTTCTTCCAGCTGCTTTTTCTCTGCAGCGGTTGTATTCAGGTTTTGCTCCAGTCCCTGCTTTTCAGCGGTGAGTTGAGTCTTTTCGGTATTCAACTGCTGGTTGGCATTGGTCAGTTGGGTATTTTCTCCTTTGAGCTTTTCAATTTCAGCAAATAAGCCATCAATTTTTCCGTTCAGTTCGCCGATCATTTTCTTAGCCTGAGCCAGTTCAGATGCGGTGGCATTTTTCTTTTTCAGGATGCTGCTGATGTCGCCTTTCAGCTTTTTGATATCAGCGCTTCTTTCGGCCAACTCGCCCTGTAACTGCAGGTTGTCCTGCGTGAGGGAGTCGGCTTTGGCGGAAACGTTCATAAAGTCCTGCTGAATAGCTACCCTGGCGCTATCAATATTGCTGATCTTTGTTTCCATCTGAAAAATCTGCTCACTGGTTTTACTCTTATCATAAAAGATATAACCCCAGGTGCCGATCAGGGCAGCAATGAGGACCCCGTAAATAACTTTCCGGTTGTCTTTGGGTTGATTTTCACCCGTGGTACTTGATTGATAGCTCATAATCTATGTGTTTTTTGATCCTGAAATAGTGTTTCGTCAAACAAAACCAAAACCGTGCCAAAACAAAAAAATCGCCCATCTTTGCAATATGTCTGCTGAAAAAATACTGAGAGAATGGAAAATAGGGGCTTACAAACCTGTCTACTGGCTGGAGGGAGAGGAACCTTATTTTATGGATATTCTGATGGATTATGCCGAAAAGAACATTGTTTCTGAAGCCGAGGCCGGCTTTAATTTAAGTGTATTCTACGGCAGGGATGCCGACTGGACTGCAGTGGTAAATGCCTGCCGGCGCTATCCCATGTTCGCCGAAAGACAGGTGGTACTTCTGAAAGAGGCGCAGCACATGAAGGATGTGGAAAAGCTGGAATCTTATATTGATAACCCGCTTAGCTCCACTGTTTTTGTAGTGAGTTACAAGGATAAGAAAGTGGATGGCCGTTCCAAACTGGCCAAAACACTGAAGCAGAAAGAGAAGGCGGAAGTACTGACCACCAGGAAGCTCTACGACAACCAGCTACCGGAATGGGCTGGTAATATTGTAAAGGAAAAGGGCCTGCAGATCAACCCCAAGGCGCTGCATATGCTGGTGGATCATATTGGCAATGACCTGAGCCGTATCGAAAACGAGGTAGAGAAACTGACCCTGAACCTGGCCGGAAAGAAAAGCATCACAGAAGATGATGTTGAGCGATATATCGGGGTAAGTAAGGAATTCAATGTATTTGAACTGCAGGCGGCTATTGCGCAGAAAGACCTGTCGAGGAGTATCCGCATCATCCAGTATTTTGAAGCCAACCCCAAGGCGGGCCCCATTCAGCTGATACTGCCATCGGTCTATAATTTTTTTAGTAAGCTCTATATCTTAAAAAGCCTCCCTAACCCGGATGAGCGGTCCGCAGCTGCGGCATTGGGGGTGAACCCATACTTTGTAAAAGATTATTTGTCTGCTGCCCGCAAGTACGATTATGCGGGCGTAGAAAAAGTATTGCTGCTCCTGCACGAATACAATCTCAGGAGTGTGGGCGTACACGATGGCGGCACCTCCGATGCAGGATTGCTGAAGGAACTGGTGGTTAAAATAATGTGCTGATCGTTATTTTCTTTTTTCTAGCAGCTGCAAGGCCTGTTCCTGGTCGGTTTTCAGTTGCGCCTTTAGTTCATCCAGCCCATTGAATTTAACCTCCCCGCGCAGGTAATACCGGATGGCAATCAATAATTCCTGTCCATAAATATCTTTGTTGAAGTCGAAGATGTTTACTTCAATGACTCTTTTTTTTCCATCCACCGTGGGGCGGAGACCAATGTTCATCATCCCATAGTACAGCGACTCGTTATGTGTGACCTCCACTGCATATACGCCATTGCCGGGAACCAGTTTGTCTTCGGCAGTAATGTGCAGATTGGCTGTGGGATAGCCGATGGTACGTCCCAGTTTATTCCCCTCAATCACCAGCCCTTCAAAAAAGTAGGGATAACCCAGGTATTCATTGGCCAGTTCAATCTCGTTGTCGAGCAGCGCCTGCCTGATTTTGGTGGAACTGATGACTACTTCATCGAGCAATTCTTCTGAAATTTCCTGAACAGTAAATCCCAGTTCCTTTCCCCGTTCTTCCAGCAACCGGTAATTACCCACGCGGCCTTTGCCAAAACGATGGTCGTATCCGATGATGATTAGTTTGGGTCTGAAGTACCGGAACAAAAAATCATTGATATAGGATTCTGCAGACTGACTGGCAAAAGCATGATCAAAAGGGATCACCACCAGGTGATCAATACCGGCTTTTTCCAGCAGGGCGGTTTTTTCGGAAAGGGTGTTCAACAGCTTCACATCGCCGGGAACGGAAGAAATGATTTTGCGGGGATGGGGGTGGAACGTGATAATGATTGTTTCGCCGTTGATCCTGCGCGCTTCCGCTTTCAGTTGGGCAATAATTTTACGATGCCCCAGGTGAACACCATCAAAAGAGCCAATGGTTACTACAGCATTGCGGAAATCGGGCAAAGAACCCACCAGTTCACGATGTACCTTCATATAGGCGGCAAAAGTAAGAAGGAAAGAGGACTTATCTGTACATTTGCAGCACAAAACGAACCATCCATTCCATGTCATTATACGCAAAACGAGGGGTATCAGCACAAAAGGAAGAAGTACACGCCGCCATTCAGCAACTGGACCAGGGATTGTATCCCCGGGCTTTCTGTAAAATTTATCCGGATTATTTGTGCGGAGATGCCGATTGGGTAAATATCATGCACGCAGACGGGGCGGGTACCAAAAGTATCCTGGCTTACCTGTACTGGAAGGAAACCGGAGATGCGAGTGTATGGAAGGGGATAGCGCAGGATGCTGTGGCCATGAACCTGGATGATTTACTGTGTATCGGGATCACCGATAACCTGCTGTTCTCCTCTACCATTGATCGGAACAAAGGGGTTATTACGGGGGAAGTACTGGAAGCGGTGATCAATGGAACCCAGGCTTTTTTTGATACCCTGAAATCTTTTGGGGTGCATATTCATTACCTGGGAGGTGAAACCGCCGATGTGGGTGATGTGGTCAGAACCATTGCGGTGAACGGAACCATGACGGCAAGATGGCCCAGGCATAAACTGGTGACCAACGAGAAAATCAGGGAAGGAAACGTGATCGTAGGATTTTCCAGCGCCGGGAAAGCCACTTATGAAACAGCATACAACAGCGGATTGGGCAGCAACGGATTGACCAGCGCCCGTCATGATGTACTGGAGAAATATTATGCCACTCAGTATCCCGAAACGTTTGAGCCGACCCTGAATGATGAAGTGGTATATATCGGAAAGAATAAAATGACCGATACCCTGCAGATCAACGGCGAAACCATGAATGTGGGTAAGCTGCTTTTATCGCCCACCAGAACATACGCACCGCTGCTGAAGCAAATCATGGAACAACAGTTTGATGCAATAGACGGCGTGATCCATTGCAGCGGGGGCGGACAGACCAAGTGTATGAAATACCTGCCCAAACCTTTAACCATTATCAAAGACCATCTTTTTGAACCGCCGCCCGTATTTGAACTGATCAGAACCAATTCAGGCGCCGACTGGAAAGAGATGTACCAGGTGTTCAACATGGGCCACAGGCTGGAGATCTTTACCACAGCCGCTGCTGCTGAGGAGATGATCCGTATTGCAGCTACATTTAATATTGAGGCGCAGGTGGTGGGAAGGGTGGAAGCTGCCGATAATGGCCAGTCAACGCTCCTGCTCAAAGGAGACTTCGGAACACTGGAATACAAATATTAACAAGCTGTAAAGCGTATTCAAAGCGTATATTTGTTGCAATAACATTTTAATAATCAGTCATGCCAGAAACGGTAATTTCACTACAAAACGCGAACATCTATCAGGGAAACAGCCTGATCTTAAAAGATGTCAATTTTGAAGTTAAAAAAGGAGAGTTTGTTTACCTGGTAGGTAAAACCGGAACCGGTAAGAGCAGCCTGCTCAAAACCCTCTATGGCGAATTGACCCTTACTGAGGGGAAGGGTACCGTGGTAGGATTCGACCTTCGCGAAATGGACTGGAAGAAAGTACCCTTTTTAAGAAGGAATCTCGGCGTTGTTTTCCAGGACTTTCAATTACTGACCGACCGGAATGTATATGAAAATCTGAAGTTTGTGCTGAAAGCCACCGGCTGGAAAGATGAGCGCCTGATGGATGAAAAGATCAATGATGTTTTAGATAAAGTAGGTTTAAAAAGCAAGGGGTTTAAAATGCCTTTTGAAATGAGCGGCGGCGAGCAGCAGCGCATTGATATAGCAAGGGCCCTGCTCAACTCTCCCAAACTGATCCTGGCCGATGAGCCAACGGGAAACCTGGACCCCGAGACCAGCGATGAGATCATGCAATTGCTGATCCAGATCGCCAAAGATTATGGTACCTCAGTAATTATGGCCACCCACGATTTTATTGTAATCAACCGTTATCCCGGCCGTATGCTGAAAACAGAAAACGGAAGGGTGATCGACAGCGCAAATCCTGCATTGCAGAATTAGTATACCATATATAATGGAAATAGCCGGCCGGTTAGCGATCGTTTCCCCAGATCCGGTTGATCAGCCGAAGAGCATTGCTTTCATTGTTGAATCTGTTCAGCAATAATTCTTTGCGGAGTGTAACTTCTTTCACCAAAAAAGGCTGATGATAGAGTTGGGCAATCAGTTCCCTGAAATCACCGGCAGTTTCCGCCATATGGCAGGCAGCTTCCAGCCCGGTCCCTTCTATGGTAGCTTGGTTTACCACACAATGCCGCCCGTTGAACAGGGCATTCAGCAGTTTTACTTTCATGCCCGTGTGGATATAGGAAGGAACCAGGTGAATATGGGCTTTGGCAATCATGTCCTGCATTTCTTTTTCGGAAGGGTTGGCCACCAGGCAGGTATAATTGTTGGCGTGGGCCCTTTCAATCAGTTTTTTCGAAGGATTTTTGCCGGCCAGAACCAGGGGGATCTCCAGTTCACTGAAGACCTTCTCCAATAGCCAGATCGCGGCTTTTTCATTGGCATCCACATTCAGATCGCCATGGTAAAAGCAATAGGATCCCATTCCCTCCTGGCATTCCAGTTTCCAGTGGGGGATAAATAATGGAAGTTCTGTTATGTTCCGGCAGCCAAACTCCCGGCGGTACACTTCGGTATCAGCTTCCTTTACCCCCCAAAAAAAGGCTTTGGACGCAATCTGTTGTTCATAAGATTGCAGCAGGCGGGATTCATTCCAGTAATAGGCTTTCCTGATGAGGGCGGAACTGTTCCGGAACAATTCCCGGTAATAGTGGTGCTCCACATTGTGCAGTCTTACAAAACAACGGCGGTTGCGGAAGCGGGCATCATTGAGCAGGTAGGTACAATGAACGCCTTCCATCAAAATGGGATGATCATCCCTGAGCAGGTTCCGGAACAAAGCTTCGTTGATCCTGCTGGAAACAATATAAGGAAGTGTTGCAGAGAACCCTTTATGGCCCATCCTGCGCTGGTAATAATTGACCGATGTACAATATTGGTTCAGGACGGGTTGCTCCCCCCGGCCATAGCTGAAACAATGAAAATGGATCTTCACTCCCAGGTTATGTAAAGCCTCCAGTTTGTAAAATACATCACAGGCGCCTCCGTAATTAACGGGGTAGGGCACGTCGAAAGAGAGGATATGCAGGTGTTTTTCCAAAATCAGGTTTTGCGATAAAATTGAATAAGCAGGTCGGCTTCGTTTTCCCAGTGGAGTATTTCCCTGGTTTTCAGGCAGTTTAGCCTGAGCTGCTGGTATACAACAGTATCGGTCAGTAATTTGTTCAGCGCCTCGCCAATGGTAAGGGGGTGCGTATCCGGGATCATCTCAGCAAACCCGTACAGCTCATTCAGTTCAGCATAGAGCGGGTAGTTTACACAGATCTGGGGAGTTCCGGCCATCATGTAATCGAAAAAACGATTGGCCAGGGAGTAATACTGGTTAATGCCATTGGGCTCAAAGAGGGTGACCCCGATGGTAGCTTGTTGGGTCAGCAGCCGGAGCCGATCGGGCGGTAGGTATCCCTTGAGAAAAATCTTGTGTTCCAGGTGATAATGCCGGATCAGTCGGGCGGTCTGTTCCATGAAATTACCCCCGCCAACGATGTACAAAGGTGCGTTGACCCATTTCATGGCAGGGATGAGTTGCTCAAAACACCTGCCTTCGTTAACGGCTCCCTGGTACAATATAAATTTTTCAATATACTGGTTATCAAGTTGTTCCAAAGTATACTTAATGGGAATATTTCTGATAACGACATAACTTACCCCATACTGCTCCCGAAAAAGCGAAGCCAGTTTGGTATTGACGGTATAGCCGGCCTGAAAATAGGGAACAGCGAACCCTTCGATGGCTTTCCACACCCGTTGGATGGCAGGCCGGCGGATGATCTCCTTCTGTCCGGTGAAATATTCATGTGCATCGTAGATTCTTTTGGTGTTGCGGATGGCAGAAGCGGCAAGGCAGGCCAGGATGGTATCCAGATCAATTGCACAAATATAATCGGTTGATTTTGAAAGTAAATAGACAAACAACCTAATATTAAATTCAATATAAAACAGGGGGCCTTTACTGAAAAAGCAGGGTAAACGTACCTGTTTGAATGCCTGGTTACATAATGGGAGGGATTGTTCCTGTTTTCTCCCCACCAGGGTTACCTCATACCCATTCTTTTGCAGGGTGCCTGCAATACGATGCATGCGCTGGTCGAAACTAAGGTCGTTGGTAACCGTAAAGATGATGCGGGGCAAAGTGGTCTGGCTTGGTTTTGATGCGCTTAAAATTGCAACAAATATAACTGCTAAATAAAATCGGGGAATAACCCGTGCGGGGCGCCGGCGTAGACCGCTCTAAAAGCGGTGAAACAATCATCTGCATATTAAGTTTAATAAATAGTACGTAAGTGTTTGATTTATAGTAGTATGGAAATATTTAAATGATTTAAATATCGGATCGTCATTTTGTAGCATCCGACATATGGCAAATTTCTTCACTTGTTATACACAGCTAATATTTCTTTCTGGTTTTTGTAGCTGTTTTAAAGTATGTTCGCAGGTACAAATACCGAAAACGTGAGATTAAAATCATTAGAAATCAAAGGGTTTAAAAGTTTTGCTGACAAAACAGTGGTGAGCTTTGATGAGGGCATAACCGGTATCATCGGACCAAATGGATGTGGAAAGAGCAATATCATCGATAGTATTCGTTGGGTGATTGGAGAGCAGAAGATCTCTGCCCTGAGGAGTGAGAACCTGGAGGCGCTGGTTTTTAACGGGAGTAAAACCAGGAGTGCGAGTGGCCTGGCCGAAGTGAGCCTTACTTTTGAAAATACCAAAAATCTCCTGCCTACTGAGTTCAATACTGTTACCGTTACCCGCCGTTTTTACAAGAACGGGGAAAGCGAGTACCGCCTGAATGATGTGACCTGTCGCTTGAAAGATATTCATAATCTGTTCCTCGACACCGGGGTGAGTACAGACAGTTATGCCATTATTGAACTGGGCATGGTGGATGATATCATCAAAGACAAAGAAAATAGTCGTAGGAGAATGCTGGAGCAGGCGGCTGGTATCACCATCTACAAAACCAGGAAAAAAGAAGCCAAGAATAAGCTGGATGCAACAGAGCAGGATCTGGCCCGTATTGAGGATCTCCTGTTCGAAATCAATAACCAGTTGAAAACGCTGGAGAGCCAGGCAAAGAAAGCCGAGAAGTTCTACGAGATTAAGAAGGAATACAAGGAAGTAGCGGTAGAGCTGGCGAAAGCTGCGTTGGAAGGATTCAATATTTCGTACAAAGAGTTAACCGAACAACAGGATACCGAAGCCGATAAGCGAATGCAGCTGGAAGCAGAAATTGCTACCGACGAAGCGGCTATTGAAGAACAAAAACTGTCCTTCATTACCCAGGAACGCGCGTTGCAGAGCATGCAGCACGGGTTCAATGAATTGCAGCAAAAACTGCGCAGCAAGGAGAATGAGAAAAACCTGGCTTCCCAGAAACTGCAATACCTGCAGGAGAAGGAAACCAACCTGAAAGACTTTTTGGAGAAGGCCGAGGGTCAGTTAAAGACCATTGGGGATTCCATTGAATATTCACAGATCCAGGTGGGCGAAGAGGAATCCAACCTCACTGCATTGCAGGAGCGGGTGGAATCTGCCCAATTTGAGGTGGAAGATAAACGCCGTGCTTTCGACGAAAAGCGGTCTGGCGTAGATGCTGTACGCAGTCAGTACCAGCAATACCAGCGCAGCCAGTTTGATGCCGAGAAAAAAGTGGCCATTGCCGATACCTCTATTCAGAACCTGCAAAGAATGCAGTTGCAGCTGACCGAAGAGCGGGAGAACCGCAACCAGCAGTTACAACAATTACAGGTGGAGAGCAATGAAAAAGAAGATGCCCTGGAATCCAAAAGGGTGGACCTGGTACAGTTGCAGGAGCACCATGAAAAAACCAAGGAGCAGATTTTTGAAACCCAGTCTCAGTTGGAAGTACTCCGCGGAGAACTGGCCGAAGAAAACAGGAAGCTTGATGCTAAACGCAATGAGTATAATCTCTTAAAGAGCCTGATTGATTCCATGGAGGGTTATCCGGAAAGCATCAAGTTCCTTCACAAGAACAGTGAGTGGAACCATGCTGCACCAATCCTCTCCGACATTATTTATGTAAAAGAGGAGTTCCGCGCAGCGGTTGAAAATGTGCTTGAACCCTACCTGAACTACTATGTAGTAAATAATCTGGAAGAGGGTATGCAGGCTGTACACCTGCTGGATGCACATAAAAAAGGGAAGGCCAATTTCTTCATGCTGGATAAGTTTGCCGATCTCCGTTTAGACACCCATCAGCCTGCCAATACGGTGAAAGCGATGGATGTGATTGAGGTGGATGATCAGTACCGCAAGCTGGCTGGGTACCTGCTGGGCAATGTATACATCGCCGAGAACGACGAAGCGCTGAAAAACAGCAATGAGGCGGTAGTGCTTGAAAAAACCGGGAAATATGTAAAAGGCAAATACACCCTGACCGGAGGCAGCGTTGGCCTGTTCGAAGGAAAGAAAATCGGCCGTGCCAAGAACCTGGAAAAACTGGCTGAAGAAATCCTGGATCAGGAATCTATTGTGAACCTGCTGAAATCGGATATACAGTTCAAGCACAACGAAGTGGTTGCATTCAGCGACCAGCTGAAAGAAAATGTGATCAGGCAAACCGAGCAGGAAATCAATCAGCTCACCAACCAGGTATTTGCAGCTAAAAATAAAATCGAGAATCTCCTGGCTGCTCAGCAGAACGGAGAGCAGCGCCTTGCAGATATAGAAGGCCGCCTGCAGGATGAGCAGGATGAAATTGCTGACACCCGCGAAACCCTGATTCAGTTGAACGAGCAACTGACCGCCACCTCCGAAGAGCTGAAGAATATAGAACTGGATTACCAGGCGGCAGAGCAGGCCTATCATTTTGCATCCGGCCAGTTTAACGAAACCAACCTGCAGTTGACCAGGCAGCAGAGCAAGATTACTACCCTGAAGCAGGAATTGCTGTTCAAAGAAAACCAGCTCAACGACCTGCACGGGCAGATCAGAACCAATACCGCCCAACTGGCCGAGGCCGGGGCGGATATAGTGGAAGGAAATGTAGCCCTGGCGGAAGTGGAAACCCTGCTGGTAGACCTGATGCGTGCCAAGGAAGAAGAAGAGTTGAAACTGAACGAAGCAGACCAGGCTTATTATAATTTCCGCAACGCTTTACAGGAAAAAGAAAGCGAACTGCGTTTGAAAGTGAAGAGCAAGGAAATGATCGATCACCTGGTGAATGAGATCAAAGACAGGCTGAACGAGCTGAAACTGCAACTGGCGGGAATGAAAGAGCGCTTGAGTGTGGAATTCAAGATTGCACTGGATGATATCCTGGACCAGGCAAGAACCTCAGATACGCCGCTGGAAGAACTACAGGCCGCTTCCGACAGGATGCGCAAACGCCTCGATAATATGGGCGAAGTGAATCCTACAGCTATTGAGGCATATACTGAAATGAAGAAACGTTATGAGTTCATCCTCGAACAGAAGAATGACCTGGTAACAGCCAAGGAAAGCCTCCTACAGACCATCCTGGAAGTGGAAGCCACCGCCAACCAGCAGTTCCTGGATACCTTTAATAAGGTAAGGGAGAACTTCCAGAAAGTATTCAAGGCGTTGTTTACGGAAGAAGATACCGCCGATATGATTTTGGTGAATCCCGAAAACCTGGCAGAAACCGGTATCGAGATTGTGGCCAAACCAAAGGGTAAGCGCCCCTCATCCATCACCCAGTTGAGTGGTGGTGAGAAAACACTGACCGCAACAGCCCTGCTGTTCTCGATCTACCTGATTAAGCCGGCTCCATTCTGTATATTGGATGAGGTGGATGCTCCGCTGGATGATGCCAACGTGGGTAAGTTCACCCAGATGATCCAGAAGTTCAGTGATAACTCACAGTTCATTATTGTTACCCATAATAAGCAAACCATGAGTGCTGTGGATGTGATCTATGGGGTCACCATGCAGGAGCCGGGGGTGAGCAAACTGGTGCCGGTAGACTTCCGGAGCCTCAATTAAATCAACCCTTACCGGGTGTTAATCCGTACAATATAGATTACCTTCGCGCCTCAAATTATATTTGGGGCGCTTTTATTTATACCAATGAAGTACGAGAAAGAAATCAACAGGCGGAAGACCTTTGCCATCATATCTCACCCGGATGCGGGTAAAACCACGTTAACGGAGAAGTTACTCCTGTTTGGCGGTGCTATACAGACTGCCGGAGCGGTTAAAAGCAATAAGATCAAGAAGGGAGCTACTTCGGATTTTATGGAGATAGAGCGCCAGAGAGGGATCTCTGTGGCTACTTCTGTGATGACATTTGAGTACAAAGACATTTTGATCAATCTCCTGGATACGCCCGGCCACAAGGATTTTGCCGAGGATACTTACAGGACCCTTACAGCCGTTGACAGCGTAATCCTGGTGATCGACAGTGTGAACGGGGTGGAGGCGCAGACCCGCCGGCTGATGGAAGTATGCCGGATGCGGGATACGCCGGTGATTGTGTTCATCAATAAAATGGACCGGGATGGTAAGAACCGTTTTGACCTGCTGGAAGAAATTGAAAAGGAGCTGGGTATTTCCCTGCACCCCATGACCTGGCCCATTAACAGTGGCAAGGAGTTCAAAGGGGTTTATAATTTAGATAATCAGAGCCTTCGCCTGTTTACCGCCAGCACAAAAGCTGCTGAGGAGGATACGATCTCTATTACCGACCTGAACGACCATGTATTGGATGAGAAAGTGGGTGAGCGGGACGCCAACCAGTTGAGAGAAGACGTTGAACTGATCGATGGGGTGTATGGAGCGCTGAATCCTGATGATTACCTGGCCGGTCAGATTGCCCCGGTATTCTTTGGTAGTGCGGTGAATAATTTTGGTGTGAAGGAAATGCTGGACAGTTTTATCCGGATAGCGCCGGTTCCCCGCAGCCGCCAGACTACAACCAGGCTGGTGGAAGTGGGAGAAGATAAATTCAGCGGCTTTATCTTTAAGATTCATGCCAATCTGGATCCCAAACACCGCGACCGGATCGCCTTCATGCGGGTGTGCAGCGGCCGGTTTGAGCGCAATAAATATTATCACCATGTCCGGCTGGATAAGGAGATGCGGTTTAGCAATCCATACAGTTTCCTGGCCCGCAGCAAGGATATCATAGAAGATGCATATGCGGGGGATGTAGTGGGTTTGTTTGATACCGGTAATTTCAAAATAGGGGATACGCTCACAGAGGGCGAGAACTTCTATTTCTCCGGAATTCCTACTTTTTCGCCCGAAATTTTCAAAGAATTGGTGAATAAAGATCCAATGAAAACCAAGCAGCTGGAAAAAGGAATCAGCCAGCTTACAGATGAAGGTGTTGCACAGTTGTTTACCCAGTTTGGGGGCAATAAGAAGATCATTGGTTGTGTGGGAGAGCTGCAGTTTGAAGTAATTCAGTACCGTCTTTTGCAGGAATACGGGGCGGCCTGCGAATTCAGAACCATGCCTTTCTATAAAGCATGCTGGCTTACCGGTAAGGATCCCAAAAAGCTGGAAGACTTCCTGCGGTTCAAGCAGGCCAATGCGGCTTTGGATAAGGATGGGCAGCCGGTTTACCTGGCGCAGAGCGAGTGGTTCCTGAATACCGAAATCACGAATAATCCGGATATTAGCTTCCATTTTACCAGCGAAGTGCATAAGTAATCCTTCTGGTGTGAGATGGCGCTACGCCTATTATATTTTTTCTTTCCCGGATATCATTTTTTAATGGTAGCGCTGGGTTAATTCTACAATTTTGTGCAATCAAAGCGCAGATTATTCGTTAGAGTTTCTCTGGTTTAACCGACTGGCTATCATGATGCAACCACCCATTTTTAACCGTGTAAGCACACCACCTGCCGAGCAGCTACTGTTGAGTAAGCTGGGGTATGGGGTAGATGAATGGTCTCTTGCGCGCATCAAAGCATTGGGGATTAAAGGCTATATAGAAGAGCAGTTAAGGCCGGATGATTCGCAGGATGAATTATTGAATCAAAAATTAAATCAACTTTCTTATCGCATTGATTATGACTATACTGATGCTTTCGGAAATAGAAAAGTAGTTAAAGAAAACAGGCCTTACCGGCTCATTCATCAACCCATCACCGAGCTCTGGCCATTGTTTAGTGATTCGGTTCCATACCCCGAAAAAATCTACGTTTCCAAACAGGTTTTTGGTGCCACTATTCTAAGGGGCATATACAGCAGGTGGCAACTGCGCGAGTTGTTGGCAGACTTTTGGCACAATCATTTTAATATCAGTATCAATACAGACGATCGGGTGGCGATTGCTTTTCCGGTATACGATCGGGATGTGATCCGTAAGAACTGTTTGGGGAATTTCCGGCAGATGCTGGAAGACGTAGCCAAAAGTGTGTGTATGCAGTTCTACCTCGATAATGCGAGCAGCAAGGCCAGCCCGGCAAATGAGAATTATGCCCGGGAACTGTTCGAATTGCATACCATGGGTGCAGACAGTTATATGAACCATCTCTATAACAAATGGAGGGAAGTACCCGGCGCACTGGAGGGAAGGCCGGAGGGGTATATAGATGAAGATGTGTATGAAGCCGCCAGGGCATTTACCGGGTGGACCATTGCAGACGGATCGGCTGACTGGAAGGGCGGTCATTTCCCCAATACCGGCGAGTTTCACTATTTTGAACAATGGCACGACAATTACCAAAAGCGGGTATTGGGAGTGGAGTTTAGCCCCAACCAGGCCCCAATGGCGGATGGGAAAAAAGTGCTGGATATCCTGGCCCGGCATCCAGCCACGGCAAAGTTCATCGCGAAAAAGTTATGTACCAGGCTGGTTGCGGATGCCCCCGGAGAGGCATTGATTGCCGAAGCGGCCAGGGAATTCCTGCAATCGGTGGATCAACCCGATCAGATCGCCAGGGTGGTGCGGGTGATTGCGCTTTCAGAAGAATGCCGCAATACCTGGGGTAATAAAATTAAACGACCGCTGGAACTGGTGATCTCCACGTTCAGGGCGGTGAAGGCAGATGTAATACCCAATGACAACCTGCTGTGGACGTTGCTTCAAATGGGGCAACAGCCTTTTGCCTGGCCAACCCCCGATGGGTATCCCGATCATTCGGCGCACTGGATCAATGCGGAAATGCTCCTGAGAAGGTGGAACTTCCCGCTCAATGTGCTGAACTACGACTGGCACAATTATGCTAAAACAGAAATGTCCGGTCAAACGCCGGATCATCTGAGAACCCACCGGGAAGTGACCCAGTACTGGCTGAACCGCATATTAGGGTATCTTCCCCCTGCGGAAACCGTAAAGGAGTTGAGTGCATACCTGGCAGACGGAGGAAGACCCGATGGGGATTTTAAATGGAAGGGAAGTTACAGGAATGAAAAAATCAGTTGGTTGGTAAGCGCTATTTTGCTCTTGCCCGATTTTCAGGTACGATAATATGCAAAGAAGAGATTTTTTACAGGTATGCGGTACTGCTACGGCAGGCATGATGCTCACGGGAATCAGCGGGCTTGCGATGTCGCCTGCCGACCTGGCTACCAATGAGCTTTTTGTGCTGGTGTTTCTGCGGGGAGGGGCCGATGGATTACAGTTGGTAGCCCCGGTGAACGACCGGCATTATTTTGCAGATCGTGAGCAGCAGTTGAGGGTAACGGATCAGGGAGATAATATGGGACTGATACTGAAGAATGGGCTGGGTACGGTGGATTTTCGCCTCCATCCTGCAGCAGCGCCGCTAAAAGAGCTATACGATGCAAATCAACTGGCGATCATTCATGCCTGCGGGCTCAAGAACGGAACGCGCAGTCATTTTGATGCGCAGGACATGATAGAGAAGGGGATTCAGCATAAGCAGAACATTACGGAAGGCTGGCTGGCCAGGTACCTGAATACCCTGCCCAATAAAACCAATTTCAGTGCTATTGCCGCCGGAGCAGCCATGCCACTTTCTTTGTGGGGCGCGCCCACAGCAGTTTCTGTAAACGGGCTGGGCGATTTTGCCCTGCAGGCAGACGGACATTTTAATAACCTGATCAGGCAGGCGTATAGCGACCAGAGTGTACTGGGCAGAACGGCACTGCAAACATTTTATACCATCGATCTGCTGCAGAAGAAAATTCCGCGGAGAGGCAATGGGGAAGCCGTTCCTTACAGGCCGGAAGGTAACGGCGCATATATGGAAGATGATTTTGGAAAGTCGTTGAAGAATATAGCCCAGTTGATTAAGCTGAATTTGGGTCTGCATGTGGCAACGGTAGATTATGGGGGGTGGGATACCCACGAATACCAGGCTTACCGTTTTCCGGGGCTGGTAAAAAGCCTGAGTCAGAATCTGCACGCTTTTTACAATGACCTGCATAAATACCATGGCCGGTTAACGGTGCTGGTGATGAGTGAGTTTGGCCGGAGGCTGAAGGGTAATAAGAGTAATGGAACCGATCATGGGTATGGCAATGCCATGTTTGCACTGGGAGGGAATGTAAACGGGGGGCGGATGTATGGGCAATGGAAGGGGCTGGAAACCGAAAATCTCGATAACGGGGTGGATCTCTCCGTTACTACCGACTACAGGAATATCCTACAGGAGTTGCTCTCCAAAAGACTGAGGGCAGGGGAGCACCTCCCATACATTTTACCATCCTACAATGCGGAAACGCCGTTAAACTTTCTGCTGTAGCGGATTTGCGCTTTACTTCGGCGGTTATAACGCTCATCTTTTTGAAGAAATCCTGCAAAAAACTGCGATTATTTTTAAATTAAATTTGGTAGTAAGAAAATGACGCTTATCTTTGCCGCCCGTTCAACAAAAACGGTCGTTCATTCAAACGGATTTCAGGAGAGCGTCAGTGCAGAAAAGTGAAAAGGAATTACCGGGTAGACGTTCAATAAGTATTTGAATAGCAGTTCTTTAAGTTGATTTTTTCTCTCCAAATATTTTTCGAATTTTTTTCAAAAATATTTGGCTGAATAAAATAAGCGCCTTACCTTTGCAACCCCAATCAAACGGGTAGCGGGAGTAACGCTAAAAGATCTTTGAAAGTTTGGAAGCAACAGTAACTTGGATTTAAAAGATTCAGGCTAAGGTTAATAGCATCAAAAAATAAAATACATATCA